>ERZ888423.1022-NODE-1022-length-26310-cov-6.607122_pt1 | contig 26310 bp, 22 predicted proteins | sample MGYA00520523_ERZ888423 | MGnify/ENA primary metagenome ERZ888423 (study PRJEB32303, sample SAMEA104408611) | aquatic metagenome | biome: Brackish water; feature: Pelagic; material: water | place: Baltic Sea | collected 2014-06-08T10:24:00 | depth 30,27 m ...
TGGTCGGCTAATGCAACAGACCATTCATTTGGAGTTAGGCTAAAACTTGTTTCAGTACCCGTTTGTAGCCCTGAACAACCCGTAAGCACCCAACAAAGCAGTGCCACGTGTGCGACGTGCAAAAATGGTTTTTGAATTTTTTTATAACCAAGTGTCATATTTAGGTATCGAAAAAAACAAACATTGGTTAGGCTTAATATTAAACCGAGCTTAATACAAAAAGGGTGGCGAAACAAATAGCAATAAGTCGAACTAGAATTTAAATCTTAACTTGAATTAAGTCAGTAGGGGTAAAGCATTAGGGGTAAAACCCTATGTTTTCATAAGTTACTGAAAACTCAAGGGGTTACAAGATCTTAATCGCTCAATATCTAGTTTGTCAACGTGATTATTGATTCAACGCAAGACTCATGCAAGCTTGATGCGGCAAAATAAACAAAAAAATTTTAGATATGGAGACTTATCTTATGCAAACAGTAAAGTCCTTTCATCGTGAATCGATTGAACAACGTGACGCATTTTGGACCAAAGAGGCCAAACGCATTGATTGGCAAACGCCTTTTACTCAAGTGCTTGACTACCAAAACCCACCCTTTGCAAAATGGTTTGTAGGTGGTAAAACCAATCTTTGTTACAACGCAATTGATCGTTGGCTTGACACTCAGGCTGATGAGCCGGCATTAATTTGGGTGTCAACCGAAGTTAATCAAGAAATCACATACACCAGACAAGATTTATACCGCGAAGTCAATACTGTTGCGGCAATGCTTGTAGAACAGGGCGTCACCAAAGGTGACCGCGTTTTAATTTACATGCCAATGGTGCCATCAGCGGTTTTTGCTATGTTGGCCTGTGCGCGAATTGGTGCGGTGCATTCAGTTGTTTTTGGTGGTTTCGCCTCGGTGAACTTGGCGCAACGCATTGATGATGCTGCGCCTAAGGTGATTGTGACCACCGATGCGGGGTCTCGTGGCGGTAAGGTCACGCCATACAAACCTTTGCTTGATAAAGCTATTTCGCTTTGTACCAATCCGCCAGCTAAAGTTATTGTGCAAAACCGAGGTCTGTTTGCTTTTGAACCCGTTGCAGGTCGTGATCTTGACTACGACACTTTGCATAAAAAACATGTTGGTCAGGAAGTGCCCATTACTTGGCTTGAGTCATCTGAACCCAGCTACATTTTGTACACCTCAGGTACGACAGGTAAGCCTAAAGGTGTGCAACGCGATACCGGTGGCTATGCGGTTGCGTTAGCAACAGCGATGGATTATGTTTTTAAAGGGAAAGTTGGCGAGACATTTTTATGCACCAGTGACATTGGTTGGGTGGTTGGACATTCCTTTATTGTTTATGGCCCTCTCATTGCAGGCCAGGCGACAATTTTGTATGAAGGCACACCTGTGCGCCCCGATGGTGGAATTTTATGGAAATTAGTTGAACAATTTAAAGTCTCGACTATGTTTTCTGCACCAACTGCGATACGAGTTTTAAAAAAACAAGATCCGGCATTACTTAAAAAATACGACCTTTCAAGTTTACGCGCGCTCTACATGGCAGGTGAGCCCCTTGATGAGCCCACTGCTAAATGGATAAGTGAAGGCTTGGGTAAGCCAATTATTGATAACTATTGGCAAACTGAAACGGGTTGGCCTATTTTGTCTGCACAACCCGGAATTGAAGAGGTGCCGACCCGTTTTGGCAGCCCTTCTTTTCCAGTGGTGGGTTTTGATGTGCAAGTGCTTAACGAGCAGACAGGTCAACCTGTCAACGCAGGTGAAAAAGGTGTTCTGGCAATCGTTCCCCCTTTACCACCCGGTGTTATGACAACCATTTGGCAGAATGACGAACGCTTTGTAGAAGCCTATTTCACCACTATTCCAGCGCGTCAGGTCTACTCTACTTTTGACTGGGGTCGGGTCGATGAAGACGGTTACTTTTTTATTCTTGGCCGAACAGACGACGTGATTAACGTGGCGGGCCATCGTTTAGGTACACGTGAAATTGAGGAATCAGTTAACTGTCACAATAGCGTGGCTGAATCAGCTGTTGTGGGTGTTGCTGATAATTTGAAAGGGCAAGTAGCTGTGGCATTTGCGGTGCTTAAAAACCCTGCTATGGCAGAAACGCCCGAAGATGCTAAAAAGCTCGAGGCCGACATCATGAAGTTGGTTGACGAACAGTTGGGTGCGGTGGCTCGACCTTCTCGCGTTCACTTCGTGGCTGCCCTGCCTAAGACCCGATCAGGTAAAGTATTGAGGCGAGCAATTGTTGCAGTATGCGAAGGGCGTGATCCAGGCGACCTCACGACAATTGAAGATCCGCACACTCTTGATCAAATTAGGGAATCTTTATGAAAACAAAATCTATACTGTCTGACGCAGATGTCAGCAAAATTTTAGCTGCTGCAAAACAGTGTGCAAACGACAATAAGTGGGCCGTCACCATAGCTGTGTGTGACGATGGTGGTCATTTGTTGGGGCTTCTGAGGCTCGACGATGCTGCCCCTATTTCAGCCCATATTGCACCCTCAAAGGCAAATACTTCAGCATTGGGTCGTCGCGAAAGTAAAATTTATGAAGAGGTGATTAACAACGGCCGAACTGCATTTTTAAGTGCGCCTGTTTTGCATGGCATGCTTGAAGGTGGCGTACCTATCATCGTTGACGGTCAAGTCATTGGCGCGGTGGGGGTGTCGGGTGTTAAATCAGACGAAGATGTACAAATTGCAAAAGCTGGCATAGCAGCACTGGGCTTAAATTAAGTTCATATAAGTAGTACTAATAATTAATAACAAGTAACCCGTTCAAACAGGAGACAAGTCAAAATGAGCAACTCAATTCAGTCTACTTTGGTCGAAACACGCGTTTTCCCACCCCCAGCATCGTTTGTAGAACAAGCTAACGTGTCAGGGCCAGCAGCTTACCAAGCGCTGCTTGATGAGGCTGACCGTGACCCCAATGGGTTTTGGGCGCGTATGGCAAATGACCATTTACATTGGAAAAAACCCTTTACTGAAGTGCTTGATGAATCAAATGCACCTTTTTATAAGTGGTTTGCTGATGGTGAATTAAATGTATCGGCTAACTGTCTAGAAGCCAACATTGAACGGGGCTTAGGCGAAAAAGTTGCGATTTTTTTTGAGGCTGATGGTGGCGATGTCACTAAAATTACTTACCATCAGTTGTACGAGCGTGTCTGTCAGTTTGCAAATGGCTTGAAGTCACTCGGTTACAAATTGGGTGATCGCGCCATTATTTATTTGCCCATGTCTATCGAGGCCATAGTGGCCATGCATGCTTGTGCACGTTTAGGCATCATTCATTCGGTTGTGTTTGGTGGGTTTTCATCAAAAAGCTTGCACGAGCGTATTGTTGATGTGGGTGCAAGCTTAGTCATAACGGCTGATGAACAGAAGCGGGGTGGCAAGTCAATTCCTCTGAAGCCTGCAGTTGATGAAGCTTTAACGTTAGGCAATTGCGAAGCTGTCAAACACTGTATCGTTTACAAGCGAACCGGTGGCCAGGTCGCATGGAACCCGAAGGTTGACTTATGGATGCATGAGGTTGAAGCCAATCAACTTAAGGTTTGTGACGCGGTTGCTGTGAATGCTGAGCACCCTTTGTTTATTTTGTACACATCTGGTTCAACCGGTAAGCCTAAAGGCGTGCAGCATAGCTCTGCGGGCTATTTGTTATGGGCCAAAATGACCATGGAATGGACGTTTGATATCAAGCGTGATGACATTTTCTGGTGTACGGCTGATGTGGGCTGGGTAACTGGCCATACTTACATTGCTTACGGCCCCTTAGCTGCTGGCGTCACACAGGTTGTATTTGAAGGTGTGCCCACTTACCCCGATGCCGGGCGCTTCTGGAGCATGATTCAAAAACATCAGGTCACTATTTTTTACACTGCACCAACCGCTATTCGTTCTTTAATTAAGGCGTCAGAGGCTAATGATGCTCATCATCCCAAATCATTTGATTTGTCGAGCCTAAGATTGTTGGGCTCTGTGGGTGAGCCAATCAACCCAGAGGCTTGGATGTGGTACCACAAGCATGTTGGTGGCGAGCGTTGCCCGATTGTTGATACGTGGTGGCAAACCGAAACGGGGGGCCACATGTTAACGCCTCTACCCGGCGTGACACCATTAAAGCCTGGCTCATGTACAACGCGCTTGCCAGGTATTACCGCCGCAATTGTTGACGAAACGGGTGGTGACGTCGAAGCAGGTCAAGGTGGTTTCTTGGTCATTAAACGTCCATGGCCGGCAATGATTCGTAACATCTGGGGCGACCCAGAGCGTTTTAAAAAGAGTTATTTTCCTGAAGAGATGAAGGGCTACTATTTGGCAGGAGATGGTGCACAATGCGATGTTGATCATTGCTTCTGGATCATGGGTCGTATTGACGATGTGCTAAACGTGTCGGGCCATCGTTTGGGCACCATGGAAGTTGAGTCAGCCTTAGTGGCGCACGAGTTGGTCGCTGAAGCGGCTGTGGTGGGTCGCCCTGACCCCACGACAGGTGAAGTTGTGGTGGCTTTTGTTGTGCTTAAGCGTAGCCGCCCTGAGGGTGACGAGGCAGTTGCTATAGCTAAGCAGCTTCGTGATTGGGTTGCCAAAGAAATCGGCCCAATTGCTAAGCCTAAAGAAATTCGCTTTGGTGATAACTTACCTAAAACGCGTTCAGGCAAAATTATGCGTCGCTTATTGCGTGTTGTGGCTAAGGGCGAAGAAGTCACTCAAGACGTCTCCACCCTTGAAAACCCACAAATTCTTGAGCAGTTGACCAAGCCTGTTTAAGCTGTAGTGTAACCACACTACATACTGCTATAGACCGGACCTTCCCCACCTTGTGGGGCCACCCAAACGATGTTTTGGGTGGGGTCCTTGATGTCGCATGTTTTACAGTGCACACAGTTTTGTGCATTGATCTGAAGCGCATCTTGACCGGCTTCATTTTTGACATATTCATACACCCCAGCAGGGCAATAGCGTTGTTCAGGCCCCGCATAAGTGGCTAGATTGATATTGACAGGTACGTAAGCATCTTTCAGCGTGAGGTGAATAGGTTGATTTTCCGCATGATTGGTATTCGAAATAAAGACAGAACTTAAACGGTCAAATGTCAGTACGCCATCTGGTTTGGGGTATGAAATACGTGGGCACTGATCAGCCGGTTTAAGCATGGCATAGTCTGGCTGCTTGCGATGAATTGTCCAGGGCATATTGCCACGTAGCAACCACTGTTCAATGCCTGTCATAATCGTGCCGACTGTACGGCCTTTTTTAAACCACTGTTTGAAATTTCGTGATTTGTTGAGTTCTTCGTTGAGCCAAGACTGTTCAAAGCTTGTGGTGAAAGCGGTTAACTCGTCTTGTTGACGCTCAGCCACAATCGCTTCAAAAGCTGCATCTGCTGCGAGCATGCCCGTTTTGATGGCGGCATGGCTGCCCTTAATACGAGAGGCATTTAAAAAGCCGGCGTCACAGCCTATTAATGCACCACCCTTAAAGGTGAGCTTGGGCAACGATAAGAGACCACCTGCAGTGAGTGCTCGTGCACCATAACTTATTCGTTTAGCACCTTTAAATATAGGCGCAATACGCGGGTGGGTTTTGTAGCGCTGAAACTCTTCAAATGGTGATAACCAAGGGTTTGCGTAATCAAGACCCACGACCAAACCTACAGCGACTTGATTGTTCTGCAAATGATACAAAAACGAACCGCCGTAGGTGTCGCTATCAAGTGGCCAACCTGCGGTGTGTAACACCAAGCCCGGTTCAGACTGACTCGGGTCAACTTCCCAAAGTTCTTTGATGCCGATGGCGTAACTTTGGGGGTCACGGCCCTGGTCGAGTTGAAATTTCTCTATTAACTGGCGACCCAGTTGGCCTCTTGCACCCTCTGCAAAGAGGGTATATTTTGCCAGCAAAGCCATACCAGGTTGAAATTGATCAGAGGGTTGGCCGTCTCGGCCGATGCCCATATCTCCCGTGGCAACGCCTAAAACGGCGTCATGTTCGTCATACAAAATTTCAGCTGCCGCAAAGCCAGGAAATAAATCAACCCCAAGCGCCTCAGCCTGTTCGCCAAGCCAGCGGGTGACTTGCCCCAAGCTGATGACATAATTGCCATGGTTTTTAAAACAAGCAGGTAGCAGCCATTCGGGTGTTTGACGTAAACCTGTTTCTGTTAGAAACAAAAACTCATCACGTGTAACTGGGGTGTCAAGGGGCGCACCGAGGGCTTTCCAATTAGGAATGAGTTCGTTTAGCGCGATAGGGTCCATCACGGCACCAGATAATATATGGGCCCCTATTTCAGCCCCTTTTTCAAGCACACAGACTGACGTTTCAAGGCCTTTCGAATTGGCGAGCTGTTTTAGACGGATGGCAGCAGATAGGCCCGCTGGGCCACCTCCGACGACCACTACATCGTATTCCATTGATTCGCGTTCGCTCATTTTCTTTCCTCATGCTGGTAAAAACGACGTGTCATATAAACGTTGGGCATGAAGCCCATCTTTTTTACATTAAATTACAAACGACATGATGAGTATGTCGTTCAAACATCACTCTAATATTTAAATATTTAAACATTTAACAACATAAAGATAAGCTAGACTCAAGGTCAGGGATGTTAAAAGTTTAATCAGGCTTTTTATTATAAAAACATGGCCTATTATTATGGTCGCGTTATCATGTACTTAGTTATGTATATAGCGATTTAGACAGTGTATAGGCAATTTTTTATATTTGTATTGATTCCAAAAAACGCAGAGGCCCATGAAAATGGCAAGGAGCACGCAGCATGAATAAAGTGTTTGGCAGCGCAGAAGAAGCACTCGATGGATTGGTCGTAGATGGTCAAACCATCGCAGTAGGTGGTTTTGGTTTATGTGGAATTCCTGAAGCGCTCATCGCGGCTCTTCGCGATTCGGGTAAAAAGAATTTAACCTGCATCAGTAATAACGCTGGGGTTGATGGTTTCGGTTTAGGCCAACTACTTGAGACTCGCCAAATAAAAAAAATGATTGCTTCGTATGTAGGTGAAAACAAAGAGTTTGAGCGTCAATATTTATCAGGTGAGCTTGAGCTTGAATTTGCCCCACAAGGTACGTTGGCTGAGCGCTTGCGTGCTGGCGGCAGTGGCATACCTGCCTTCTATACCAAAACTGGTGTGGGCACGATTGTTGCCGAGGGCAAAGAGACCAAAATGTTTGACGGCGAGGTGTACGTCATGGAACGTGCATTACTTCCTGAAGTGTCACTGATTAAAGCAAAAGTGGCAGACCGAAGCGGTAATTTAATTTTTAACAAAACAGCCCGTAATTTTAATCCCAATGTAGCGATGGCTGGCAAAGTAACGGTGGTTGAGGTTGAATCAATTGTAGAGAATGGCGCGCTTGACCCAGAACAGGTTCATTTGCCTGGCATCTATGTTCACCGTATCGTGTTGAACACGAACCCTGAAAAACGTATCGAGCAGCGCACTGTGCGCTCGCCCGCTTAAGGAGACTGATTCATGCCTTGGAATCGTGACCAAATGGCTGCTCGTGCAGCACAAGAATTAAAAGATGGTTTTTATGTCAATTTAGGTATTGGTTTACCCACAATGGTGGCCAATCACGTACCTGAGGGTATGGAAGTTTGGTTGCAGTCAGAAAATGGTTTATTGGGTATTGGCCCTTTTCCGACTGAAAGCGAAATCGACGCAGACCTGATTAACGCAGGTAAGCAAACCGTTACAACCTTACCGGGTTCTGCCATTTTCTCATCAGCTGACTCGTTCGGCATGATTCGCGCTGGCAAAATAAACTTGGCTATTCTGGGTGCCATGCAGGTTTCTGAAAAAGGTGACCTGGCGAATTGGATGATTCCCGGCAAAATGGTCAAAGGCATGGGCGGCGCAATGGATCTCGTTGCGGGTGTTAAGCGAGTGGTGATTTTAATGGAACACATCGCTCGTAAAAAAGACGGCACAACAGACCTTAAGTTACTACCTGAGTGCACCTTGCCTGTCACGGGTCTGGGTGTGGTTAACCTGATCATCACTGACTTGGCTGTTATGGAAGTGGGTGACAACGGGCTTCGTTTGCTTGAGTTGGCCCCAGAGGTAACCGTTGATGAAGTGATCGCTAAAACGAGCGCAAAACTTGATGTCTCAGCATTCAAAGCTTAAATTACTGCGGCAAGCGATGCTCAGGGCAGGGGTTCAGGCTTGCTTGATTCCCTCTGCTGATCCGCACTTATCTGAGTATTTACCAAGTCATTGGCAAATCAGACTTTGGTTAACTGGCTTCACCGGGTCGGTAGGTACAGTCGTGGTGACCGAAACCTTTGCTGGGGTGTGGGTTGACAGCCGATATTGGGTTCAAGCTGAGCGCGATTTAGCTGGCTCAGATTTTGAGCTCATGAAAATTGGTGCGGTGGGCGACTCCGCACATACGCATTGGCTTGCTGTGGCGTTGCAAGCTAACGATACTTTAGCCGTTGACGGTCGTGCATTGTCTTGGTCAGGGGGGCAGGCTCTAGAGGGTTTGCTCAAACCACGTGGGGTCAAAATTGAAACAAAGCTTGACCTCATTTCAGAAATTTGGTCAGAACGGCCCGCTTTACCCACTGCACCCGTCTATGCTTTTGACCTGGCCTATGCGGGCACGTCTCGTTCACAAAAGCTTAGCGCTGTAAGGCGAGAAATGTTTCAGTACAAAACTGATTGGCATGTTATTTCAACGCTTGATGATGTGGCATGGTTGCTTAACTTAAGGGGGCAAGATGTTGACTTCAACCCCGTTTTCATGGCTCATGTTTTGATCAGTGACCAAACCGCCAAGTTGTTTATTGACATCAACAAAGTATCGACTACTTTGCAGGCAGAACTTTTGCAGGATGGCTTTGAGGTGGTGCCTTACGAGTTAGCGCAACAAGCTTTAACGCAAGTTTCGTCTGACGATTCAATTTTATTTGACCCCATGCGCATGACGGTGGCACTTATCGATGCTTGCCAAGCGCAAAAAGTGATGGCGGTCAACCCCAGTACCTTAATCAAATCACGAAAAACTGCGCATGAACTCGAACACGTGCGCCAAGCCATGCGGCACGATGGTTTAGCGCTATGCGAGTTTTTGACTTGGCTTGAACAAGCTATTGATAATCGAGCTCAAGAGCCCTTAACGGAGTTCATGCTCGATGAAAAACTGTTGCATTATCGTTCCCAGCAGCCTGGTTTTGTATCACGTAGTTTTGCAACCATTGCCGCATTTAATGCCAATGGTGCCATGCCACACTATCGCGCCACGCAAGGGTCGCACGCTCGCATTGAGGGCAATGGTCTATTGCTACTTGATTCGGGGGCGCAATATTTAGGTGGTACCACTGACATTACTAGAATGATTCCTGTCGGTGAACTGAGTGATTTACAAAGAGCTGATTGCACGGCTGTTTTACGGGGCATGATTGCCTTGTCGCAACTGACCTTTCCCGAAGGGGTGGCTTCCCCCTTAATTGATGCCGTGGCGCGCGCGCCGCTTTGGGCGAGTTTGACTGAGTATGGTCATGGTACGGGGCATGGCGTGGGCTATTTTCTAAATGTTCACGAAGGCCCACAAGTCATCTCATATCGGGCAGGTGTCACACCGCAAACCGCCCTACAGTTGGGTATGATCACCTCAAATGAGCCGGGCCTATATCGGCCCAATAAATGGGGTGTGCGCATAGAAAACTTAATTTGCTGCAAAGCGGCTGGCGAGTCTGAATTTGGGCGGTTTTTATCGTTTGAGACGTTAACCGTCTGCCCAATTGACACGCGATGCCTCGATTTAACTGCGTTGCGCCCACATGAGTTGCTCTGGCTCAATCAGTATCACGAATGGGTGCGAACAAAATTGGCTGCAGATCTTACTGGGCTTTCTTTAGACTGGCTTTTAAAGAAAACCGAGCCAGTGTCTGTATAATTCAAATTTCCTGCAAGCGCCCTGTTAAGGGGTGCCATTGATATGACCAAATACGTATTTGTAACAGGCGGTGTGGTGTCCTCACTTGGTAAGGGCATCGCAGCTGCGTCTTTAGCTGCCATTTTAGAATCGCGTGGCTTACGGGTAACGCTTCTCAAACTTGACCCCTACATTAACGTTGACCCTGGCACCATGAGCCCGTTTCAGCATGGTGAGGTCTTTGTGACAGAAGACGGGGCCGAAACTGACCTTGATCTTGGGCATTATGAGCGATTCATTTCCTCAAAAATGCGTAAAGCCAATAATTTCACAACTGGCCAAATTTACGAGTCTGTTTTACGTAAAGAGCGACGGGGTGATTACTTGGGCAAAACGGTTCAAGTTATTCCCCACATTACTAACGAAATTCAAGATTTTATTGTTCGGGGTGCGACTCAGGCTTGGCAAGGTGAAACAGATGTAGCCATTGTTGAAATCGGTGGCACGGTTGGTGACATTGAGTCGTTGCCGTTTCTTGAAGCTGTTAGACAAATGAGCGTTCGCTTAGGTCGCCATCAAACCGCGTTTGTACATTTGACTTTGGTGCCTTATATCGCTACTGCCGGCGAGTTAAAAACCAAACCGACACAGCACTCGGTTCAGAAATTGCGTGAAATTGGTATCATTCCGCATGCTTTACTGTGTCGTGCAGACCGGCCCATTCCTGACGATGATCGGGCCAAAATTTCAATGTTCTCCAATGTTCCGCTTGATGCAGTCATATCAGTGTGGGACGCTCAATCGATTTATCAAATCCCCACTATGCTGCATAACCAAGGGCTTGATAATTTAATTTGCGAAGTACTGGGTCTAAACGTGCCCGCTGCTGACTTATCGATGTGGGATAACCTCGTTCACGCTTTGAATCACCCTGAGCACACGGTTGAAATTGCCATGGTGGGCAAATACGTTGATCTGACCGAGTCTTATAAATCTTTGGCTGAATCTCTCATTCATGCTGGAATACATACCCGGTCAAAAGTTCAAGTCACTTACATTGACTCAGAAGACTTAGAAGCTCAGGGCACAGATGTTTTAACTAAGTTTGACGCCATACTGGTGCCAGGTGGTTTTGGTAAGCGCGGTACAGAAGGCAAAATTGCGGCTATTCGTTATGCTCGTGAAAACAACGTACCTTATCTTGGTATCTGTTTAGGTATGCAATTGGGCGTGATTGAATTTGCACGCAATGTGGCTGGCTTGGGGGCTGCCAACAGTACCGAGTTTGACCCCAGCACACCTAACCCAGTGGTCGCTTTAATTACCGAGTGGCAAGACCGTGAAGGGCGCACAGAAGTTCGCTCAAGCGATTCTGATTTGGGTGGCACCATGCGAAAAGGGTCGCAACGTTGCCCGGTCAAGCCCAATACACTTGCTAGTCAAATTTATGGTACCGAGGTCAACGAACGGCACCGTCACCGTTATGAAGTCAACAACGTTTATGTACCGCGACTTGAGGCCGCTGGTTTGGTGATCAGTGCGCGTACACCAACCGAAAATTTACCTGAAATTATGGAATTGCCTGCCCATCCTTGGTTTGTGGGTGTTCAGTTTCACCCAGAGTTCACGTCTACCCCGCGTGATGGTCACCCTCTTTTTACCAGTTTTATCACAGCAGCGTTGTCTTTTAAACACAAAGAAAAAGGGCTTACAGCATGAAGCTCACTGGCTTTGATGTGGGTTTAGATCAGCCTTTTTTCTTGATAGCAGGGCCTTGTGTGATTGAATCAAGAGATATGGCTTTTGATACGGCTGCAACCCTGAAAGAAATGACATCTGCGCTTGGCATTCCATTTATTTACAAAAGCTCGTTTGATAAGGCAAATCGCAGTTCAGGCAAGTCTTACCGCGGCCCAGGTATGGAGCAAGGGTTGCAAATTCTGGCCGATATCAAGTCTGAATTGGGGGTGCCAGTTTTAACAGATGTGCATGATATTGAACAGATTAAAGCGGCAGCACAAGTGGTTGATGTGTTGCAAACGCCAGCTTTTTTATGCCGACAAACCGACTTCATTGAAGCGTGTGCCGTCAGTGGGGTGCCCGTCAACATCAAAAAAGGGCAGTTCTTAGCCCCGCACGATATGCAGCAAGTCGTGCTGAAAGCGCAATTTGCGGCTCAAGCTGCAGGTTTGAAGCCTCAAATTATGGTTTGCGAGCGTGGTGCATCATTTGGTTACAACAATTTGGTGTCAGACATGCGTAGCCTAGCCATCATGCGTGAAACCGGTTGCCCTGTCGTGTTTGATGCCACCCATTCGGTTCAGTTGCCAGGCGGTCAAGGTACAACATCGGGCGGACAAAGAGAGTTTGTGCCGGTGCTAGCTCGTGCGGCCATAGCGGCGGGTGTGGCTGGGGTTTTTATGGAAACCCACCCTAACCCCGCCCAAGCTTTGTCTGACGGCCCCAATGCGGTGCCACTAAAGTATATGAAACAATTATTAACGGTTCTGAAGCAACTCGACCATGTGACTAAAGCTTCGGGTTTTTTAGAAAACCAAATGAACGATCACGTTTTTGAATAGAAGAAAGGAAATTAAATGAGCGCAATTGTAGACATCGTCGGCCGTGAAATTCTTGATTCACGCGGGAACCCCACGGTAGAGTGTGATGTGTTGTTGGAATCTGGAGCAATGGGGCGTGCAGCCGTACCCTCAGGTGCCTCAACCGGCTCGCGAGAAGCGATAGAGTTGCGCGATGGTGATGCTAACCGCTATTTGGGTAAGGGCGTTTTGAAAGCGGTGGAAAACGTGAATACCGAAATTTCTGAAGCCTTAATGGGTCTCGATGCGCAAGAGCAAACCTTTATTGATCACATACTCATTGAATTAGACGGTACAGAAAGCAAATCGCGCCTCGGTGCTAACGCCATGTTGGCCGTCAGTATGGCCGTTGCGCGCGCCGCGGCAGACGAATCGGGTTTATCGTTGTTCCGTTATTTTGGTGGCAGTGGCCCCATGAGTATGCCTGTACCCATGATGAATGTTATCAATGGCGGTGCGCATGCCAACAATTCACTAGATATTCAAGAGTTCATGATTGTGCCAATCGGTGCTAAAAGTTTTCGTCAAGCCCTACAAATGGGTGCAGAAACGTTTCATGCTCTCAAGACAATTATCGACAGTCAAGGTATGCCTACTTCAGTTGGTGACGAAGGTGGTTTTGCCCCTAACGTTGAAAGTCATGAAGCCGCCATTGAGTTAATTTTACGTGCCATTGAAAGTGCGGGCTATGAAGCCGGAACAGATATGGCTTTGGCCCTTGATTGCGCCGCTTCAGAGTTTTACCGCGATGGCAAGTATCACTTGGCAGGTGAGGGTAATATTTCATTGACCAGCACTGAATTCAGTAACTTACTAGCAACGTGGTGCGACAAGTACCCTATCATTTCAATCGAAGATGGTATGGCGGAAAATGACTGGGAAGGTTGGAAAATCTTAACTGACTTACTGGGTAAGAAAGTGCAGTTAGTCGGTGACGACTTATTCGTGACCAACACAAAAATTCTCAAGCAAGGTATTGACCTAGGTGTGGCCAATTCAATTTTAATTAAAATTAATCAAATCGGTACCTTGACTGAAACCTTTGCTGCGATTGAAATGGCAAAACGTCATGGCTATACCTCTGTTGTTTCACATCGTTCGGGTGAAACAGAAGATTCAACCATTGCCGACATTGCAGTAGCAACCAACGCTATGCAAATTAAAACAGGTTCGTTGTCTCGTTCAGATCGTATGGCTAAATACAATCAGTTATTGCGCATTGAGGAAGAGTTGGCAGAAGTCGCAACTTACCCAGGTCGTGATGCTTTTTATAATTTGCGCTAGCTGAACACCGTTCACGGTTATGCGAATTTTGTTTCTTGCATTGGTTTTACTGATTGCATTGATTCAGTATCCGCTTTGGCTGGGCCACGGCGGGTGGTTTGCTGTTTGGGAACTTGAATCAAAGGTCGCCGATCATCGCGAGGCAAATGAAGGGCTAAAAGCCCGTAATCAAGCCATGTCTGCCGAAGTGCAAGACCTGCGAGTCGGTACCGAGGCGGCCGAAGAACGCGCGAGAAGTGAGTTGGGTCTGGCGCACAAAGACGAAATGTTTGTTCAGATTGTGCCAGAAGGGCAGGCCATTCCAAAAAACAGGCCGCCTAAGTCTAAAAAACCTTAATATGCCGAAACTTTATCTGCAATGAATCAACTGTCGCCTTAAGCTGACGCGCGCTCATGCAACCTAATAAAATTCTAAATAGTTAAAGTTGTTTACAGGGCTCTTATTCAGGGGCGCAGCATATACCGGCCGCGCATGCCTGACTTTCGGCCATTGAAGCGATTGACCGTTTGGGTAAAAAAGCTGGAATTGGGTGCTGAGTTCGATTAGATGACGCTTCAGTGTCACGAGACAGATGAGTCGCATTTGAAAAATCTAATAAATATTTGCTATTTGCGCTGCGAATTGCCGCTGTGGGCACAAAGGGTGCGGCTGGTTTAAATCGATGGCTTTGCATGATGGCACTTTGTGTCACGCGAATGGGTAATCGGTTGTGCCCTTGTAACCGTTGCATCACTTCACCCAACCAAGACAAGTAAGGTTTATGCCAGGCCGTGACAGTTAAACTTAACGTGTTTGCCCCGAGTATGGTTTCACCAGATGTTGGGCCACGACCACCTCGCCACCCAACTGAAAGGTATTGTTCATGTTGTGAATTTAAAAAGTCATGACGAATGGTGGGTTGCCCGTATCGTTTGGTTAAGATGGGGTCTGAAAAATCAGCAAAAATATTGCTTATATCAGTCGTAAATTGAACATCATGCGCTTGAATAATTAATTCAGGGCGTTCTAATCGTAAAAAATGCCACGCAACAGAGTTGGCCCCATGTTGCATCGTTGCCAAGTCGACTGCTTGACTCGTGGCTAAAGCCAAGCGTTGACGTGCGGTATGCCAATAAGTGACTTCAAGTATTAAACTGCCCAGCATGATGATCGGTAACATGGCCACGCAAAACTCAATCATGGCTGATCCACATTGAGCGCTGAATAAAAAACTGAATGACTTGCTTGGGTGCTTACATGAATGCATGACTGCAATGACAGCAAGCATAGCAATCATCGCAATTACGACCATCATAGCTAATGTCACGGCAACCTTCCCTGTTACATTTACAATTAACATTAATGATTTAAGTTACTTGGCATGTGTTGAGTAAATTAGCGTTTTTTGCTGAAATGACTCACTTCACATATTTGTTTCACTCAGATTGCCTTGCTTGCAAAGTAATTTAAAGCTCGGCTAGACAAAGTTATCTATGCTCTACTGAATAGAAAGGCATCATGGCGTGGCACCATCTCTTTTCGGTAGGTCTGTTTGAAATGGGTTAGCTGGGTTGGCCTTAAGCGTTTTTGGCGAGCCCAGTAATGGGGTGGTTATTGGGTGAAGGTTTAATTGTTGCCAGTGTGGCGGTGCTTAAACTGTCGAATTAATGTTTATTAGAAAGACAAAAAAATGAATATCATCGCTGTGTATGGTGCGAGTGGTTTTGGTAGAGAAGTGATGCCACTGGTGCGATCGCAATGGGTCAATCAGACCGAGCCCCACAGACTCGTGTTCGTTGATGATGATCCACCTAATCAAGTGTTAAACGGTCATGACGTGATGACCTATTCTGATTTTCTAAAATTTCCCACCCAGTCTAGGCAAATAACGATTGCTATTGCAAACAGCAAGGTTCGCGAATCGCTCGTTGATCATTGTGTTCAAGATGGCATATCTTTTTTCGAAGTGCGTGCAGCCAATATCGTGCAAATGGATAATGTTCAAATCGCTGAAGGGGCCATCCTTAGCCCCTTTGTGACGCTTACGAGCAACATTAAAATCGGCAAACACTTTCATGCTAATTTGTATGGTTATATTGCGCATGACTGCACGATTGGCGATTATGTAACGTTTGCCCCGGGCGTCAAATGTAATGGCAATGTTGTCATTGAAGACCATGCCTATATAGGCACAGGTGCAATCATCAAGCAAGGTGAGCCTGGCCGCCCGTTGGTTATTGGGCGCGGTGCGGTAGTGGGTATGGGCGCCGTGGTCACGAAAAGTGTTGCGGCAGGTGAAACGGTAGTCGGTAACCCAGCACGACCTTTTGTTAAAAGTACGTGATCTGTTGTTTGAGACGTTTAAATAAGGAATAAACTGACAGACCACTTGCGACATCATGCACAATTTTACTAGTGTAGGGTCGTGCCTGAGTCAATACCTGTTGGGGTAAACAGCATCGCAACATCAGCGGGTTCAAATTCGTAGGGTGTGTCGCAAAACTCGCAAGAGACCGTGACCCGACCTTGCTCAGCACAAATCGACTCTACCTCGACTTGCCCTAACATTTGCAACATACCAATCACGCGGCCCCGTGAACAACCGCAACGCCAAGTGACTTGGGTATCTTCTAAATTTAAAACAGGGGTCTGCCAAAAAAGGCGATGTAGGCGTGTATCTTGGTCGAGCGTCAGTAAATCGTCTTGCGACAAAGTTTCGCAAAGATGGGTGGCTAAAGCCCAATGGTCTGACTCAATATATTCTGCAGACGCTTTATCGACGACCCCCCCATATTCAGGCATTTTTTGCAACATTAAACCTACACATTGTTGGTCGTTGCTGGCGAGCCACAAACGCGTTTCAAGTTGCTCAGACTGCAACATATAAAACTCAAGTACTTGAGCGATGGTTGAGCCCTCAAGTGCAATGACACCTTGGTAAGATTGTCGGTCAGGGTTGTCTTCTGGGGGTTTAAGCACCACAACAAATCGACCCAAACCGTCAGGGTTAATCAGGTCTTTAAACGTTTGGTGGTCATCATCAATCGCTTGATCACTCATTTTCACGGTCGTACGAAAACTCATGTCTGCGCGACACTCAACAACTAACAATCGAATGGGCCCCGTACCCTGTATTTGTAAAAGGAGTGAGCCATCAAACTTAAGGCTTGAAGCTAGTAATGTTGCGGCGGCTAATAACTCGCCCAACACTTTCTGCACGGCGGTATGGTAATTGTGGCTCGCTACAGATTGTTGCCAGACCGATTCAAGGTGCACGCTACAGACGCGAATGCTTCGGTCTTCAGATAAGAATTTTTTTAATGTGTCAGTCATAAATAAGAAATTAAATACGTTTCAACGAGCGTCGGTAAACGGCAGCACGTTCTTGATAATGCAAGTTGCCCACTTTAATCTCTGCTACCTCTTCATCAGTCAAGGTGCGTAAAATTTTACCCACTCCAATGATTAAGCTACGGGGGGGGATAACCTTGCCCTCAGGCACGATCGCACCCGCCCCGATGAGACAGTCTTGCCCGATTTGTGCGTGATTTAAGATGATGGCTTGCATGCCAATCAACACACCCGTTTCAATGGTGCAACCATGCAACATTGCCTGATGCCCTACGGTTACGTTAGGTGCAATGGTCATGGGTGCATCTGCATCAACATGTAAAACGCTACCTTCTTGAATATTGGTGCCCGCACCAATCACAATGGGGGCATTGTCGCCTCGAATGCTGACATTAGGCCAAATGCTGGCGCGCGCACCAATGGTTACATCGCCGATAATGATGGCGTTTTCAAATATCCAGGCGCTGTCGTCAACCTTGGGGAATTGATGATCAAGTTGGTAGAGTGGCATCTTTTTTAGGCACATTAATTAAAGCAGTACGGGCCCACCGATCGTGCAGAAACTGGCCATCAGACACAAACCAGGTGGGAATGAAAATCAGAAAAGGGGTTGCAACAATGAGCATGTCAAAAGATGCCCAGCCCGTGCTGACGGATAAGACCTGAATGAAAGCCGCACCTAAAAGGGGTAGGGGCCAACAGAATATGTAACGTAGAATCAGTTGCCAAGCTCTAGGGCGACCCCCGTCAGCGCGCACTAACTTAATGTGCCAAGCCTTCATAGGCAGTGTTTGGCCACTACGATACCAACAGATTAAAAAATAAAAGCCCATGGCGCAAAATAAACTGACCTGTCTAGCCCCACGAAACATCAAGGCATGACGACTCTCAGTGAGCGTGTCAAATATATACCCCGCCGTGAACACCACAGCAAAAAGTAAGACACCTTCGTACATCATCGATGCAAATCTTTTTGCGCGCGTCGGTGCAGGCGGGAACGTCAATGACTTAGGAGCAGAAGGAGCGGAAGAGGAGGAAGCCATCTATGTATTATCTCGCATCGCGAGTCGCTGTGTCACGATAACCCGCTGCCACTAAATCAATTGCAAATAAACGGCAATCGAGTGCACCATTAAAAATTGGTGTTTTAAGTCGTGGTTTTAATCTCAAGTGTTTAGGTAAGTCACGGTCAGATGAAATGACATGTAATTGCCAACCTGCGAACTCGTGTTTAAGTTGTTGTGCCCACTCTTTCCATAAAGATAAATCGTAAGTGTCTAAACGATCACCATAGGGTGGGTTGGTGACAATAAAACCAGGTTCGCTAGGTGGTGGTGTTGACACCGCATCACCGACTGCAAAATCAAGGCATGTTGGGTCTAAGCCCGAACGGTCTGCGTTACTTAGTGCAGCGTCAATGGCTTGTGGGTCAAGATCAATACCTACAATAGGGGCTTCAAGAGCCGGTTTGATATGAAGCCTTGATTTGTCAAGCATATCTTGCCAGCGGCGACTGTCATGGTTACGAAGCCTTTCAAAGGCGAAGGGTCGGTTAATGCCCGGTGGAATGTTGAGAGAAATCATGGCGGCTTCAATCAAAATGGTGCCACTGCCACAAAACGGGTCGAATAAAGGGATGTGAGGTTGCCACCCTGATAGGGCAAGCAGACCAGCAGCCAAGTTTTCTCTAAGGGGGGCTTCGCCTTTGTCGAAACGCCAACCTCTTTTAAACAGAGATTCACCAGAGGTATCTAAGTAAAGTGTTGCCGTGGTTTCGTCTAAAAATACATGTACCCGTGCATCAGGTCTAACGGTATCGATTGAAGGGCGTTCGCCTTCTAAGTCTAGCAAGCGGTCGCATATGGCGTCTTTAGCCACAAGGTTACAAAACTGTAAACTTTTCATGGGGCTACGAATGGCTGAGGTATCTACTCGTAATGAGCGTTCCGCACCGAACCAACGTTCCCACTCAACGCTATGTGTCAAAGCGTAAATATCGTCTTCTGTGTAAACCGTGCCGTGACCCACGCGTGCCAAAATGCGCGTTGCAATTCGGCTCATGAGGTTGGCATGCATGACACCAGACCAATCTGCAACAAAATGACAACCTGCACGGCCCCTTTGAACGTTTTCAAAGCCTAGGTCGACAAGCTCTTGCTCAAGCACGAACTCTAAGCCGCTGGGGCAGGGCGCAAAGACCGGAAAAGTTTGTGAAACTGTTTCGCTATGTTTAGGCGAGTTTCTGGCAACGCGCTGGTGCGATGGGCCCTGTTCAGATCGGTCAGAATGACGATGATTCTCATCCGTTCTTGATGGACGGGCATCGCGAGCGGGTGACGGTCGCGAACTGTCTCGACTGAATGGCTTGCTAGGCTTTGAAGACCGACGTGTGTCAGTGTCATCGTTACGGTCGGTTCTTTCAGGGGGTGGGGCTGTTTTGTTACGCTCAACGTTTGAACGAGCCACAGCGTGCGCGCGCGAGCCTGTTCTAACCGAGCCTGTGCCTGCTCTTGCACCTCTTGAGTCAGACGAGTCTGACGGTCTGCTGGCGCCGTTTGAAGAAGACGTAGCCTTCTTTTTTAGCGTCAGTGTTTTGACTGGATTAGGTTTGGTATCGTCTGACATGCATCGCTTTAGAGGGTTAGAGAAGTTGTTATTTGGGTCGTTATGGAGGCGATCAAATCAAAATAAAAGGCTTAATAATCACCAGCGCAGTGATGGCAATTAAAAGTAATACAGGTACTTCATTGAACCAACGAAAATAAATATGTGAACGCTTATTTTGTTTGGCTTCAAAGCGTTTAAGGTAAATAAAACAGGCATGGTGGTAGCCTAAAATCACAACGACCAGTAGTAGTTTCAGGTGCATCCAGCCTTGTGTTGCGCCGTAACCAATGCCATAGTACAAATATAACCAAAGCCCTAAAGCCACAGCAGGCACCGCTAAAATTGTCATAAAACGAAATAGCCGTCGAGACATACCCACCAAAGCGTCATAAACGTTGGGGTCATTCGTTTGTGCTAGGTTGACATAGATGCGTGGTAAATAAAACAAACCTGCAAACCAAGAAGCAATAAAAACAATGTGAAAGGTTTTAACCCAAAGCATATTTAGTATCCGAAATAATATTTGTTCATTAACACATTGAGCATACGCCTTGGACTAACCCCGTATTTGCCCATGGCCACGCAACACCCACTTATAAGTTGTCAGCCCTTCAAGACCGACAGGGCCTCGCGCATGCAGGCGGTTGGTTGAAATGCCAATTTCAGCGCCAAGCCCATACTCAAAGCCATCAGCAAAACAAGTTGGTAGATTAACGTAAACCGAACTTGAATCGACTTCGCGTTGAAAGCGTTCGGCTGTATCAATGTCTTGCGTCACAATTGAATCGGTATGACCAGAACCCCATAGCGTAATATGTGCGATGGCTTCATCGAGTTTGGAAACAACTTTAATCGCTAAGGTGGGCCCTAAATACTCAGTCGCCCAATCGTCTTCACTAGCTGGGTTTGCCGTGATGATAATTTTGGTGGTTTCAGGGCAGCCTCTTAATTCAACACCATGCGCCTGTAGTCGTTGAGCAATGACGGGTAAGAACTGGGTCGCAATATCTTTATGCACGAGTAAAGTTTCCATGGCGCCACAAACACCATAACGATAAGTTTTTGCGTTAAATACAATGTTTTCAGCCATCACTAAATCAGCGCCTTGATCAACATAAACATGGCAATTGCCGTCGAGATGTTTAATCATAGGTACCGTAGCCTCTTTGGCGAGGCGGCTAATCAAGCTTTTGCCTCCACGCGGCACAATCACATCAATATAGTCAGTTAAGGTGACTAAGTGGCCTACTGCTGCACGGTCTGTTGTTTGAACCACCTGAACGGCTTGTTGCGAAAGCCCGGCCGATGCCAAGCCTGCCGAGACAATTTGACCTAAACGAACATTGCTATGAAATGCTTCGCTGCCGCCCCTCAAAATGCAGGCGTTGCCTGATTTGAGGCACAACGCAGCGGCATCGATTGTGACATTGGGGCGTGATTCATAAATAATGCCAATTACACCTAAGGGCACACGCATTTGTGAAACATGCATGCCATTGGGCCTAACACTTGTAGGCCCTAAACTGCCTATAGGGTCAGGCATAAGTGCGATTTGACGTAAGCCTTGCGCCATTTGATCAATTGTTTTATCGGTAATTGACAGGCGATCGATTAGGGGCGCTTCAAGATTTTGCGCAGTAGCAAGTGCCACATCTTTTGCATTGACTTGTTTGATTTCATCACGTGCAGCCAAAATACCCTCAGCCATTGACCGAAGTGCAAGGGCTTTTTGTTCGCCCGTGGCTTTCAACATGGCTCGTGCAGCCTGTTTGGCTTGCTCACCTAACTGTTTGATATGTGCTTCGACGTTTAGTGTTGTCATATTTTTTACCTAGCAAAGTAAGCCCTATTTTACCCCGCTCGACTGACACCTACTCGCATCATGAGTCTGGCCATTTCGTCCCACGCATTATCAAGCTTGCCTGGCACTGAAATACCTTTGATTAGCCTATCAACTTCGTGTGCATGTGCCACAGCAAGAGGCCATAATTTTGCAGGCACTCGGTCAAGCGCTTGTTTGACGAGGGTTTCACGTTGACCAAAGATACGCATAGACTTCATAGCACTTAAGCGATCTTGACCGCTTTGCTGGGCTTGCGCGATGCGCGCCAGCGTTCGAATTTCTTCACCCACTGCCCACAATACCAGAGGTAAAGCTTCACCCTCAGACCTTAAACCCTCAAGTATTTTTATCATACGATTGGTTTGACCTGATAGCATGGCGTCTCTTAAGCCAAACACGTTATAACGTGCCACATCAAGTACCGCGTCTTGTACGTGAGCTAACGTGAGCTCGCCCTCGGGGTATAGAAGTCCAAGCTTTAGAATTTCTTGGTGCGCGGCTAATAAATTGCCTTCAACTTTATCAGCTAACCATTGCAGACTTTCAGGTTGAGCGGTTTGATTTTGTTGTGATAAGCGTTCACCGACCCAGCTCGGCAAATGACTCCGGTTGATGTCGGCCAACTCAATGACTGTTGCAGCATTGAAAATAGCTTTAGCCCATTTGCTTTCTTTTGTTGCCGTTTCAAGCTTGGGTAATTGTAAAAAAGTGAGTATGTCTTCGGCTGGTTTTCCTGCACAGCGGTTAGCTAAAGCGGATAAGGCATCACCGCCTGTTTTGCCTGGTTTGCCTGTTGGCAGGGCAATATCAATCAATTGTTTGTCGCCAAACAGTGAGCCAGAGCCTGATGCGGTAGAAAGTTGAGACCAGTCGCTGCGTGAGTCAAGTACGAGTCGCGTGCGTTCGGTAAAGCCAGCGTCTCGAGCCGATGCTCTGAGCTGATCATGCGCTTCAATAACTAAAAGTATCTCATTGCCCGTTATCACGCAAAGCGCTGGAAATTTAGCCCCAGGTTGAATCAGTTTATTAAAGTGGTTAGCGTGATGACTCGCCATGCTGGTTATCTGAACGAGGGAATGGGTGTTGGGGTTGCCGGAATGACTCGCTTGATTACTGGCTCATCATTGTCTTCAGTTTTGGGGGCGGTTAACAACGCATCGTAACGCTGCCTGACGTCGGGTGCAGCAATGCGTCGAATGATACGCGCGACTAAACTTTTTTGCATATCGCGAAATAGAGTGGCTTGTTCACTTTCTTTTGCTTGAATGACGCGGTCATCAAAAGGTAGTTCGCGAATAGACGTTAGAACGGTATCAGGCAAGATAATTTCGTTTTTTGAGTTAACAATTCTGAAAACAAACTTTAAGGTCAACTCATATTCTTCGACGCGGCCTTGTGCGTTGAGTGACACCACTCGAGCGTTACGCGACTCACTGATTTGTTGTAATTGGGCTTGATAAGGAACTGGTGTTGATTCAGTTTGTGTAGGTTGTCTAGTTTGGTTACTTTGTATAGTTGGCTTGTTTTCAACCGTTAACGTACTGGTCATTGAGCCCACGTTATTCAACGAAGCATTTGGGTTGCGAATAAATTCAGAGGCACTGTCGCTGGGTTCAATAATAGTGGTGTTAGGTGAAGCGGCCTTAATGGCACGGCGGACATCTGCACCGAACTGAGTATTTTCAGGAATAGTGATCGATAATGTTTCAAATGGCAAAGGGGTTGTGCCTTGCAACTGGAAACCACAACCCGATAACCCGATTAACAATGCCGGCAAAGATAAGTGTGCAAGTAAACGTCGTAATTCAAACATGACAATGCCTTGTGTAGAGTTAGCCCACCACGTTAACCAGTTTACCTGGCACCACAATGATACGTTTTGGGGGTTGACCCGCTAAAAATTTTATGACGCTATCGTGCTGCTGAGCCATGTCAGAAATTTCTGCTTTGCTTGCTGTCGAAGAAACTTTGATTGAGCCTCTTAACTTACCATTGATTTGAATCATGTATTCGGTTTCGTCTCTCTCAAGAGCGCTTGTGTCGACGACTGGCCAAGCGGTATCGAGTAAGTCGCCTGATTCGTCAGCAAACCCCAAATCGTTCCAGAGCGTCCAGGTTAAGTGCGGCACAACGGGGTAAAGAACGCGCAATAAAATACTAAGACTTTCGGTGATGACGGCACAGCGAAGGGGGTCGTGCTCGAGTTTGGCTGATTCAATAGTGTTGAGCATTTTCATGCAAGCTGACACCACGGTGTTGTATTGCATGCGTTCATAATCATAATCAGCTTGTTTAAGCAGCGTGTGCATATCAAAACGAAGTTGTTTGACTTGATCGCTGGCGAGCTTCCAATCAGGTGTTTGACCTGCCTTGAAGTGATGCTGAATCGTTTCGCGTTGGCTATAGGCTTGTGACCATACACGCTTAATAAAGCGCATTGAGCCGTCAATGCCTGAATCTGACCATTCAAGCGTTTGCTCAGGTGGGCTAGTAAACATGACAAAAAGCCGTGCAGTATCTGCCCCTTGTTGTTCGATCAAGGCTTGCGGGTCAACCCCATTGTTTTTTGACTTAGACATGGTGCCAATACCGCCATATTCAATAAGTCGGCCGTCTTGACGATGTTTAGCACCAACAATAGTACCCCTTTCATCGTGAATATTTTCAACATCTTCGGGCCAGTGGTATTCCATACCCCCTTTAGCATTACGTTCAAAATAAATGTGGTTAAGCACCATGCCTTGACACAGCAAACGCGTAAAAGGCTCGTCAAACTTTACCAGACCTAAATCACGCATCACTTTAGTCCAGAAGCGCGCGTAGAGTAAATGCAAAACGGCGTGTTCGATGCCACCAATGTACTGGTCCATCGGCATCCAGTAATCGTTACGACCGTCTACCATGGCAAGATCGTTGCCAGGTGAGGTGTAGCGCATAAAGTACCAAGACGAATCGACGAATGTATCCATTGTGTCGGTTTCGCGTTTGGCGGGTTTGCCACATGTGGGGCATGCACAATTTAAAAACGCGGTGTGTTTGGTGAGCGGGTTGCCTGACCCGTCGGGAATCAGATCGTCTGGCAAAATGACGGGTAGATCTTTTTCAGGAACAGGGACGGCACCACAATCAACGCAATGAATAATAGGAATGGGGGTGCCCCAATAACGTTGGCGTGATATGCCCCAGTCGCGTAAGCGCCATGTGGTTTGTCGTTTACCTATACCTTGTTGCTCAAGCGATTGGCCAATTTCAGTCATGGCCTCTTTTGAAGCCAAGCCGCTGAATGAGTCTGAATTGATTAAATGACCATTTTGCTTATCTGCATACCAATCGTGCCATTGCTTGGCATCAAATTTATGGTCAGCTACTTGAACAACTTGTTTGATGGCAATGTTGTATTTCAAGGCAAAGGCAAAGTCTCGTTCGTCGTGAGCTGGCACACCCATAACTGCACCATCGCCATATGACATCAACACGTAGTTACCTACCCAGACCTCAATGTCTTGCTGTGTGATCGGGTGTTTAACATATAAGCCAGTGCAAAGGCCTTCTTTTTCACGGGTTGCCAGTTCAGCTTCGGTTGTGCCGCCTGCTTTGCAATGCTCAATAAAGGCTTGTATTTGCGGGTTGTTTTGAGCTGCTATTTGAGCGAGCGGATGCTCGGGTGCAACAGCACAAAATGTGACACCCATTAACGTATCAATGCGAGTCGTAAATACAAACATTTGGCCGTCTTGAATAGGCCTGTCTTGGGCGTCTTTGATGTCGTGTTTAAAAGCAAACCTGACACCTTCACTTTTGCCCAACCAGTTCTCTTGCATGAGGCGAACACGCTCAGGCCAACCGGGTAGGCCATTTTGTGCATTTTCAAGTAACTCGGGCGCATAATCGGTTATCTTTAAGTAATAGCCAGGTATTTCTCTTTTTTCGACGGGCGCACCTGAGCGCCAGCCGCACCCATCAATGACTTGTTCATTCGCTAGTACTGTATTGTCGATAGGGTCCCAATTGACCATTTGTGTTTTTTGATAAGCAATGCCTTTTTCTAACATTTTTAGAAAAAACCACTGGTTCCACTTGTAATATTGCGGGTCACACGCGCACATTTCACGTGACCAGTCTATGCCTAAACCCATCGCGTTCATTTGCTTTTTCATGTAAGCGATGTTTTCGTACGTCCACCGAGCTGGTGGCACTTTTGATTTGATTGCCGCATTTTCAGCTGGCATGCCAAAGGCGTCCCACCCCATTGGCATGAGCACGTTGTAACCGCGCATACGCAGTTGTCGTGCCATCATGTCATTGATGGTGTAGTTGCGCACATGACCCATATGTAGCTTGCCGCTTGGGTAGGGCAGCATGGAGCAAGCGTAAAACTTTGGTTTTGAGTTGCCTTGAGCATCAACAGCGTTTTCGGTAACCCGATAAACATCATGTTTGACCCAATGAGTCTGGGCATTGGCTTCAACAGTGGTAGGTGAGTATTTTTCTTGCATGATTTAGTTTTGTTTTACGCGTTAGGCTAGGTTATGAATGCGTTGATTTAGCTTAGTATTATAGGTGGGGCTTAAATAATTGGGGCTTAAACGAATAAACCCCGCATAGGCGGGGTTTATTGAGTACTTTGCTGCGGTTAAACCTCAAAGTGCCTAATACCTGTTAACTTATTTTATGCAGTGGCTGTGATGAAAAAGCAGATCAGCATG
>ERZ888423.1024-NODE-1024-length-26273-cov-10.418148_pt1 | contig 26273 bp, 24 predicted proteins | sample MGYA00520523_ERZ888423 | MGnify/ENA primary metagenome ERZ888423 (study PRJEB32303, sample SAMEA104408611) | aquatic metagenome | biome: Brackish water; feature: Pelagic; material: water | place: Baltic Sea | collected 2014-06-08T10:24:00 | depth 30,27 m ...
TGTTGAAACACCGAGAACGGATTTCTTCAAAGTACTGCGCGGAAGGGTGAATGCCTACTTCGATCAAAACAATATAGCTCGTACGGGTGATTATCGCATGGTGCTGAAATCAGTGGCCATGTTAACCATGTACCTCGCCCCGTTTGCATTGGTGCTTACCGGCTGGTTGCCGGCATGGGCTACACTGCTTTGCTGGGTAATGATGGGACTGGGTGTTGCCGGCGTTGGTATGTCGGTCATGCACGATGCCAATCACGGCGCGTACAGCAGCAACCCGGTAGTGAATAACATCATGGGTCGCACCATCTATCTACTGGGAGGTAGTCGTTTTACCTGGAAGATTCAGCACAACATTCTACATCATACTTATACCAATATTTACGGTCTGGATGAAGATATCCATGATAAGCCTATTCTGAGGTTGAGTCCGCATGGCAGACTCGGATTCCTGCATCGCTATCAGCACATCTATGGTTTTTTACTGTATGGACTGGCAACTCTGGGGTGGTCGTTGAATAAAGACTTCGTTCAGCTGATTCGTTACAGTAAAAACGGTTTGACACAAGGCAGCGGTGGTGATCCGCGGGTGGAGATGTATAAACTCATCGCCAGCAAAGTGTTCTATTACATGTTGCTCATGGGACTTCCGCTGTTGATTACCGGCTACGGTTTCGGCTGGATTTTCCTGGGTTTCCTGGTAATGCATTTCACCTCCGGACTCGTATTGACTACCATCTTTCAATTGGCCCACCTGGTGGAAGATATGGAACATCCGCAACCCGGTGAAGATGGAATTATTGAAAATGGATGGGCAATCCATCAATTGCAAACCACTTCCAATTTTGCCAAAAAGAACAAAATCCTTTCGTGGTATGTGGGTGGCCTGAACTATCAGGTAGAGCACCATTTATTCCACAATATCTGTCACATCCATTACAGTAAGATTGCACCTATCGTCAAGCAGACAGCTGAAGAATACGGTATAGCCTACCATGAAATGGATACCTTCTGGCAGGCTCTCGCCAGCCACTGGCGGATATTGCGTCAGATTGGTCAGGATAACCTGGTAACCTCCTGATACACCAAGCCGCTTACTGGACCATCCGCATATTGAGCAAGCTCCGCCAGTACAGGCGCGGTAGCAACCGCTAATTGATGGAGTTTGCCGGTTGATTCATAGTTTGCTGCTTAGAACAAGCCGTACAACTCGCTGTTCACCTTATTGATTACTTCGCCCAGATCTTCTTTGCTTTCCGCGAAGTTATTCGACTCAATGTCGATGATCAGTAACTTACCGGTCTTGTATTTGCCAATCCACGCTTCGTAGTACTCATTGAGGCGGCGCAGATAGTCCAACCGAAGGTTGTCTTCATATTCTCTGCCACGCTTCTGGATTTGATTCACCAGCGCAGGAATAGAGGCGCGCAGGTAGATCAATAAATCAGGTGGCTGTATCAAGGAAGTTAACGTATTAAAGATTTCAGTATAATTCTGAAAGTCGCGGGTGCTCATGAGGCCCATAGCATGCAGGTTGGGCGCAAAAATCTGGGCATCTTCATAGATGGTGCGGTCCTGAATAACTGTCTTCTTGCCCTGCTGTATGTCCAGTATTTGCCGGAACCGACTGTTCAGGAAGTAAATCTGCAAATTGAAAGCCCAGCGGGGCATATCGGAATAGAAGTCGTAGAGGTAAGGGTTGTTCTCAACATCTTCGTAATGCGGCTCCCACCCGAAATGTTTCGACAGCAATTCGGTAAGGGTTGTTTTCCCTGCTCCGATGTTACCCGCTATTGCAACGTGCTTAATGTCTTTTCCGGCTACCTTGGGTGCCGTTTTCTTCGCAGTGGATTTGGCCATGCTTAAAAATAATTTAATCCCATGATGTTTCGCACTTCATGGATGGTTTTTTTCGCAGATTCTCTTGCTTTTTCTCCGCCTTCCTGCAATACGCGCTCTAAATAGGCTTCATTGGCAAGGGTTTCATTGATGCGGTGCCGCAGCGGAGCGATAAAAGCTATCATGTCTTCTGCCAGCTGTTTTTTCATGTCGCCGTATCGGATGCTGCAATCGCTGTAAGCTTTCCGGTAATGGGCTACCGCCGAAGTGTCGGACACATGCTCCATGAGTACGAAAATATTTTCAATCTCCTGGGGCGGAGTGGTATTCGGTTCTGTCGGACCGCTGTCGGTTTTCGAACGCATTATTTTTTTTCGGATAACATCATCAGGGTCATCCAGAAAAATGACACTGCTGACGCTGCCCGATTTACTCATCTTGGTACCGCCATCCAGCCCCGGTACCTTTACCAGTTCAGCATCGTAATTAAAGGCTACCGGCTCGGGGAAAAAGTCGACATCATACCTTGAATTGAAGCGCTTGGCAAAGTTGCGGGTCATTTCCAGGTGTTGCTCCTGGTCTTTACCTACGGGTACCTTGTGCGCCCGGTGGATGATGATGTCAGCCGCCATGAGCACCGGGTAGGTGAGCAGTCCTGCGTTGATATTTTCCTTGTGCTGCTTGATTTTCTCTTTGAAGGTAGCCACCTTTTCCAGCTCTCCTTTGTACGCCAGCATATTGAGCAGGAGGTACAATTCCGGAATCTGGGGAACATCGCTTTGCAGGTAGATGGTTACTTTCTCCGGATCCAGACCTGCAGCGAGGTAAGCAGCTGTCGTTTGCTTCACCAGCGATCTTAATTCGTGTGGTTGGTGATGGGTGGTGAGGGAATGATAATCGGCAATAAAGAAATAACCTTCATAGGCTGCATCGTCCTGCATGCGCACGTAATTGCGTACCGCACCCAGATAATTTCCAAGGTGCAGCACACCTGTCGGTCTTGTTCCACTTACTACTACCTGCATGGCCGCAAAGATAGGAAAACTGCCCTTTTTGCGAGAGCCTTCTCCTGAGTTATAAAATGTGTTGTGATGCGTTAAATATCGTGTGGAATTAGGCACGCCCACCATCGAATAAGTATCTTTACGGTCATGAAAACGGATGAAGCACTCATAGACCGGCTGGCTAATTTGGCCAAACTGCATTTTGAGGCAGATGAGAAAAAAGCCATCGCAGAAGACCTGGATACCATCCTTGCATTCGTCGATAAGCTGATGGAAATGGATGTGGATGGGGTAGAGCCGCTGATTCATATGGGCAGCCAGACCAATATCCTTCGACCCGATGTGGCGGAGACCAGCATCACCCATGAGCAGGCTTTGAAGAATGCACCGCTGGCAGATAGCGATTACTTCAAAGTCCCTAAAGTATTGAAAAAATAATATATGAGTCAGCCGCTGATCGTACTGGAGGATATTTGTAAAACCTATGATCTGGGAAAGGTGAAGCTGGATGTATTGAAAGGCGTTACCCTCCACATAGAGCGCAATGAATATGTGGCCATCATGGGGCCTTCCGGTTCCGGCAAGTCTACACTCATGAATATCCTGGGATGTCTCGACAAGCCCAGTAAAGGACGGTATACGCTTAATAATAAGCGCGTAAGCACCATGTCGGAGAACGAGCTGGCAGAGGTGCGGAATAAGGAAATTGGTTTCGTCTTTCAGACCTTCAACCTGATGGCGCGTCTCAGTGCAATTGAAAATGTGGCACTTCCCCTGATTTATGCAGCGCGTAAAAAACACGAGCGCACCAAAGCAGCGGAAGAAATTCTTACAGCCGTCGGACTGGGCAGCAGGATGACGCATAAGCCCAATGAAATGTCGGGAGGAGAGCGGCAAAGGGTGGCCGTTGCACGTGCCCTGGTCAATCACCCTTCCATTATTCTGGCGGATGAGCCTACAGGCAACCTCGATACACGCACCAGTTATGAAATCATGGAACTCTTCGAAGAAATCCATAAACAGGGCAACACCGTCATTATCGTAACCCATGAAGAGGATATTGCCCGCTATGCCAAGCGCATCATTCGCATCAGGGATGGCATGCTGGAAAGCGATACCCTGAATAATGAAAAACTCGACCCTACGGCTTTGAAGAACAAGCTGGAGAATTAAGTGTTACCGTAAAAAAGTTAGTTTGAAAATCTATACCAAGAAAGGCGACGGCGGAATGACCAGCCTCATCGGCGGAACCAAAGTTCCCAAACACCATATTCGGGTGGAGGCTTACGGTACCATCGACGAATTGAATGTTTGTATCGGCTTGCTGGCCGACCATTTGACCAAAGCATCCGATATCAAGGTGCTGCGCGAAGTGCAGGACAGACTGTTTACTATCGGCTCAGCACTGGCAGCCGATCCGGAAGCATCCAAAATGGTACTGCCCGAAATCCGAATATCTGACGAAGCCTTACTGGAGCAGGAGATGGACCGGATGGATGAGCAACTGCCACCTATGCGCCATTTCGTTTTGCCGGGCGGGCACCCTGTTGTTTCCTTTGCCCATCTGGCCAGAGTAACCTGCCGCAGGGCAGAAAGAATGGTGACCTATCTGAACGAACAACATCCTGTTGATCCACTCGTATTGAGTTACCTCAACCGTCTCAGCGATTACTTATTTGTCCTGTCCAGGCAAATTGCTCAAGATTTTAATGCTGCTGAAATTCCCTGGAAACCGCGTCAGAAAGAAGCATAAGCCCGTTTTACATGGTTGTGAAAGAATTGATACGGCAAAATGTAACATTTTGTTGATGCTTTCAGTTGTATAGCATGGGAAAAAGGATATTTTTGCGCAAAATTCAAACCCCGATTTATTTATGTACTGGACACTAGAACTGGCATCTTATCTGGAGGAAGCACCCTGGCCTGCTTCCAAAGACGAACTGATTGATTATGCGATCAGGAGTGGGGCACCTATTGAAGTGGTGGAAAACCTGCAGGATTTGGATGATGAAGGTGAGATGTACGAGGGTATTGAAGATATCTGGTCGGATTACCCTACGCACGAAGACTTTTTCTTCGACGAAGAAGAATATTGATACCTCATCTTACAAAAAAAAAGAGCCTTCACATGAAGGCTCTTTTTTTGTTGCTGGTAAGCGGTGGGTCAGATGATTAACATCGCGTCACCGTAAGAATAAAATCTGTATTTGTCTTTAATGGCTTTCTTATAAGCTTCCATGGTCAGGTCATAGCCGGCAAAAGCTGCTACCATAATGATCAGACTGGTCTTAGGCAGGTGAAAGTTGGTGATCATGGAATTGCAAATGCTGAATTCGTAAGGTGGATGGATGAACAAGTTGGTCCAGCCTTCTTCGGGTTTCAGCAGCTTGTTGGCGCTCACAGAAGTTTCTATGGTGCGCACGGAGGTTGTTCCGATAGCGCAGATGCGCTTATGCGCTTCGATACCCTTGTTAACCGTATCAGCCGCTTTCTTGTCAATCCGAATGAATTCGGCATCCATTTTATGCTTCGATAAATCCTCCACTTCTATAGAACGGAAGGTACCCAGACCGACATGCAGCGTTACTTCTGCAAAGTTGACGCCCTTCAGCTCCAGGCGTTTCATCAGTTCCGGCGTAAAATGCAGACCTGCTGTTGGCGCAGCTACAGCACCTTCGTTTTTGGCGTAGATGGTCTGATAGCGCTCTTTGTCCTCGTCAGTTGGTTTGCGTTTGATATACTTAGGAAGCGGTGTTTCGCCGAGAATATCCAGCATTCTGCGCAATTCTTCTGATGTACCATCGTGGATGAAGCGAATGGTACGGCCGCGGCTGGTGGTATTGTCAACCACTTCAGCTACCAGCATATCATCTTCCCCAAAATAAAGCTTATTGCCCACACGGATTTTTCTGGCTGGATCGACCAATACATCCCACAGGTGCATGTCGCTGTTCAATTCGCGCAGCATGAATACCTCGATACGGGCACCTGTCTTTTCTTTTCTACCGTAGAGACGGGCATTGAAAACCTTGGTATTGTTCAGGACCATTACATCCCCGTCATCGAAGTAATCCAGTATGTCTTTGAATTTCTTATTTTCCAGCTTCCCGGTATCTCGATGCACTACCATCAGTTTACTTTCGTCGCGTTCTTTGGAGGGTGATTGCGCAATTAAACTTTCCGGTAAATCAAAGCTGAATTTAGATAACTTCATGTATGCTGTTTTTAATAGTAAGCCTGCAAAATTAACAATATGAAAACTAATTCATCCTGCTTACCTCCGTATATTTGAAACTGATTTGCTGATATTCTTTAGAATCATACAAGAAACCTTCGCGATTGTTGCCGCAGAGCTGCGGACGAACAGGCTGCGCACCTTCCTGTCGCTGCTGGGAGTAACCATTGGCATACTCTGTATCATCTCTGTTTTATCGGCTGTCGACTCACTTCGCCAGAACATCAATAAGGGCGTGGAGAAGCTGGGAACCGACATGATGTACGTACAGCGCTGGCCCTGGTCGTTCGGAGGGGAGGAATACGCCTGGTGGGAGTACCTGAAAAGGCCGGTAATGACTTACGATGAATACCGTCTGCTGCATGAAAAGCTCGACCTGGCTGAAGGTGTTGCTATTGAAAACTGGTTCAACAGCCGGGAAGTGAAATTCCGCGACCGCTCCGTGCGCAATGTTACAGTGAGCTCCGTGAGCGAAGACTACGATAAGGTATATGCCATGAATTACGAGGAGGGCAGGTATTTTTCTCCTGTGGAGTCTGCCAGCGGTGCCGCAGTTGCCTTGATTGGTTACGAAGTAGCACAGAAGCTATTCCCTTCAGGCGTTACTGCTGTCGGGAAACACATCTGGGTTCTGGGTCAGAAAGTCAAGGTGGTAGGTGTGATTGAGAAGGAGGGCGAGAGTTTAATGGACATCTCCCAAGACAACAATATCCTCATACCCTACAATTATGCCCGGCGCACCATTGATATGAATGGTCCGGGTATAGACCCCGCTGTCGAAATCAAGCCGCTCCCCGGTGTAACAGCAACGGAAATCAAAGACCAGATCATTCCCATTTTGCGCAATAGCCGGAAACTGGATCCAAGAGAGCCCAACGACTTCGCCATCAACGAAGTGACCATGGCCTCTGAAGCATTTGATCAACTGTTTGGCGTGGTGAATATGGTCGGATTCTTTATCGGGTTCTTTAGTTGCCTGGTCGGGGGATTTGGCATTGCCAATATCATGTTCGTTTCTGTCAAGGAACGCACCAATATCATCGGGATAAAAAAATCGCTCGGTGCCAAGAACTATGTTATTTTGCTGGAATTTCTAACCGAGGCAGTGCTGCTGGCACTTATCGGCTGCGCAGTCGGCTTGCTGCTGGTTTTCGTGCTTACTCAGATTGCCAATAGGTATATCAATTTTGAGTTTGTGCTTTCTGCAGATAATATTCTATTCGGCATTTTGCTTTCTTCTATTCTGGGAATCATTGCGGGAATAGTGCCGGCCATTTCTGCATCGCGGATGGATCCTGTGGAGGCGATACGCTCCAAATAAAGAGGTTACTTCCTGGCTCTGTGATAGGGTAGTACCTCTACTCCTGTAAGGAGACTTAATTGCCCGATAAACTCCTGCAATTTGCGAATATCTTCCATCACCATCTTTATCTCTTCATCATTATCGCCTTCCCGGTATAAGGTGGCCCCGTATTGCTCCAGCTCCAGCTTGCGCTTAATGACTTTCTTCAGCTTGAGGATGGAAATGGCCTTGATGATGTCCTTGTGAATTAATATGGATTTATCCTTAATATGTACCTCGTGCATCTTACTCCAGTTGTCGGAGAGTTCATAGGGAGAGGTGAGTATGTTGGTACACAGCTGGCGGATAGCATCGTCAGGGTGGTTGATGAAGTGTCCCTGAGAAAGGAACTCGTTCTCCGCATAATACTTCTTGTATTCTTCAATGATGCGGTTGTACAGTGGGTGGTCAATCTCTACGTCCTGAAGGTTATCGAGCACAGCTTTAATGGCATTGTCTCCTTCCAGCTCGAAGTTGCTGTTTTCGAGCAGGAGTCGGACAATATCCTTTTCCTGTAATTCATCGAGGTGAAAGACTACATGCTGTTCGCGCTGGGTGAGTAATACAGGAGCTTCCACTACTGTTTCCGCTGCTGCACGGTCGGCCTTATTGAGTTTGTCGGTATTCCGCTTGCGAATGACTTTATTGACTTCCTGAATGAGTATCTGCTCTTCGATACCCATGGTCACTGCCGCCTGGCGGATGTATAAACTGCGTGTGATGGGATCCGGAATAAGTGATATGGATTGTCCCATTTCGCGTATAATTCCGGCCAGTCTTACCGGGTCATCCTGAGCTTCTTCCAGAAAGAGGGAGGTGCGCAGGTGGATGAGGTCTTTCTTTTCCGCTGCTACTTTTTCCAGGAATGCTGCACTGCCAATTTCCTGCACCCAGGTATCCGGGTCCTGTCCTGCCGGCAGTAGCATCACCTTGACGTTCAATCCTTCTTCCAGCGATATGTCGAGCCCCCGAAGTGCAGCCTTGATACCGGCCGGATCGCCGTCATAAAGAATGGTGAGATTGTTCGTATACCTTTTTATCAGTTTTACCTGGTCTGTGGTCAATGATGTACCGGAGGAGGCTACTACATGTTCTATACCTGCCTGATGCAGCGATATGACATCCATATAGCCCTCCACCAGAAAACACTCGTCGTTCTTAGCCACCGCCTGTCTGGCCTGGTACATGCCGTAGAGCACCTTGCTCTTGTTGTAGATGTCGCTCTCGGGAGAATTGACGTACTTCGGTACCTTTTTGTCGGCACTGAGGGTTCTGCCTCCAAAGCCCAGCACCTTTCCGCTGATACTGTGAATCGGAAATATCACCCGCCCCCGGAAAAAATCACTCTTGTAGGTATTGGTGAGTCCGAGTTGCTGCATGAGCTCCAGCTTGTAACCTGCAGCCAGCGCCTCGGTGGTGTAAGTATCACCTGCGGACGGACAGTACCCCAGCTTGAATTTTTCTATGACTTCTTTGAGCAAGCCGCGTTCTTTAAAGTAACTCCAACCCACCTGGGTACCTTCGCCTTCTTTCAGTAAAAACTCGTGGAAGTAATGCTGCGCATGGGTATTGATTATGAAGAGGCTTTCCCTGACAGTGTCCTGCTCAATATCTTCTTCGGTGCGTTTGGTTTCTTCTACCTCAATGTTGTACCGTTTGGCAAGAAACAACAATGCTTCGCGGTAGGTGAGGTGCTCGTGCTCCATAACAAAGCCCACCACATTTCCCGCGCGACCACAGCCAAAACATTTGTAGATGCCCTTGCTGGGCGATACGTTGAAGGAAGGCGTTTTTTCGTTGTGAAAGGGGCAGAGTCCCAGATAATTGGAGCCTCTTTTCTTAATGGTCACAAAGTCGCTGACTACCTCTTCCACACGGGCGGCATCCATAATGCGGTCTATAGTGTCTTTTGCGATCATGTGCGTCAAAAATACGCAGGTTGTGCGAGCCGCGTTATATAGCGGAAACCTAAAATTTTATCTTTGCACCCAATGATACGTTTTTTCCTGATGGTTTTGGTCCTGGCGGCCACCCTTGCTTCCTGCTCCAGACATCAGGCGGTGTACTATAATGGTGCGCTGCACGATGGTCAGACAACCGCAATGCTGATGGAACTACCCACCAAGCCGCTGGAAATGACGAGTCAGCTACCGTTGCTCCCTGACGCAAAGCCAGCTCCCCGCAGCGGCTACCGAAAATACCCTTCTGCTACAACAGACGAGCTGATGTACACCGGAATTGTCTTTCAGCCGGATACCGCTGTTGCTGATTCAGATACGCTGACCATCGAACCTAAACTGCAGCCACTGGTAGTGGCAGGCGCTGGTATTACTGCCGGTGCTGTCGTGTCAGGAGTCCTGCTTTTGCTTTCCGCCGCCGGCATGTTGTACATCCCAATAGCGTTGCTGTTGCTGGGCGTGGGATTGACCACTTTAGGCTACAAGAAGATTAAGCTGGATCCGGAAGTATGGAAAGGAGAGAAGCTGGCACTGCTGGTCTACTACAGTCTGGTACCTATCGGATTGTTCCTGATGCTGTATCCGGTTTGGGTCCTTTTCAATATTTAGACGTTCCGTTACAAGTTAAAAAACAACCAGGCGAAGGTGCCCACTACAATGGCACCCAGGGCAAATTTCAGCCAAAAGTCTTTTCCCGAACTTTTATACAACCACTCGCCCCAGCCTAAGATCTGTATTTGGTTGTCGATTATGATGTAACGCAAGGGCAGATATACCTGCACATCGGTGTAGTTGCTGTCGATGATGGCTGGTGCCCACAGCGGCATCCTGTCCAGTGCCTTGGCGAAGGGTCGGTCCATGAGTAAGTTGTTGGAGTATTCAATACGTCGGTTGGAGATTTGTCCGTAGCGATCGAGATCGAAGGCCAGCACCACAAATTGCTCGTAGTAGGCATTGTTGTCTTCCCTGATACTTACTTCCTGACCGCTGCGCGCAGGCATGGGTGCGAAGACATTGTTCTCAAAAAAACCGAATAACTGAGGTACATCGCCGGGAAATACAGGCGTTTGCTGAAATTCTGTGAGCAGGTCACCCGGACTACCGTCTCCTGTATAAGTTGTAAACACCTGCGACCCTGCGAAAAAAGGCATACAGACTATCATCAAGGCATTTATCAACTTTTTCATGCTACTAAGCTAAGGTACTTTGTGCAAAAAGGACGCTGCAAGCTGCCACATCTTATTTACATTTGAATCGTTATTGTGGTTGATATGCCGTTGTCAATTGGTATATCCTAAGAGGGAATCCGGTGTGAGTCCGGGACAGTCCCCACTGCTGTAATCCTTTCTCTTCGGAGAAGTTTGTTGCCATCTCCAGCCACTGGAACGCTCTATTTCAGACGTTACGGGAAGGCGGTAACAAGAGGAAAGTCAGAAGACCTGCCCTGATAACATGTTCGAAACTTTTGGGGTAAAAGTGTAGGAACAAAGAAGCAACCACTTGTTTTTTTGCGTCCCTCTTTTCTCTCCTGTATTTGTTCATCTTAAACAAAACAACATGAGAAAAATTGTACTGTTTTTTGTCTTCGCCGCTTTCGGCATTGCTGCTTTCACTCAAAATTATGTGCACCGTGTGCTCGTATTGAATGAAGGCTATTTCGATTTCATGACAGGAGAAGTAGTGACTCCTCCCTCCATCGGCGCTTATGATCCGGCAACCGGCGAGTATGCCTTGCTGAACGAACTGGAGGAGGCGCGTTTCATTTCCGGCATTGCCATGGATGAGAGTCATTACTACGTCTCTGCCGACGGACACCTGCTGAAATACGACCGGTACACCGATGAATTGGTAACCAGTACTTCGCTTACAGGCATTCGCAAACTGGCGGTATGGAACGAGCAACTGATAGTCACCAGGGGCGAATTCGGCATAGAGCTGGAAGATTACATTCGCGTACTCGATAAAAATTCACTCGCTACTATCTATACCATTCCGTCGGCTACAATGCCATATACTACAGAGGGAATTGTAGTATACGATAACAATGCATATATAGCTGTCAACAACGGATTTGTATTTGGCGGTGAAGTGGGTATGCTAGCTGTATTGGATCTTGCTGCTGCAGCCATTACTGCAACTATCGATCTGGGTCCCAATGGTATCAATCCCGATAACATAATGCTGGACGGAGATGTGATTTACACGCTTAATAACAAAGACTATTCGGGAAGCTCTGTATCATCTTACCGCGTCAGCAGTGGTGATCTTTCTACGAACGACCTTATTAATGTCACTTCAGGCTGTGGTACCAGTGCACTCTACAACAGTGAAGTCTTTTATCAGGATTTCGCTTCTACTGCCATTACCCGCTACGACCCGGAAACAAATGAGATACTGGAAGAACTGGAACTGGGTAATAATCTTTATGGCCTTACATTCGATGCCATCAACGAGCGTTTTTATGCCGGGGTTACCGACTTTTTCAGTTCGGGAACGCTTTATGCATTTGACCTGGATGGAAATGTACTCGATGCGGTTGAGGTGAGTGTTTCTCCGGGTACGATAGCCCTGGACGTGCGCACCGCTACCGGCATTGAAGATGTAGCAGCGGTTACAGCTATCCAAATTTTCCCCAACCCCGCTGCAGAGCGCATCGTAATCAGCAGTGCAGAAGGCCGCGTAAGGATATTCAATGCAGCCGGTAACCTCGTTGCGGAGCAACTCTCCAATGAAGGCAATAATTTAGAAATGGATATCAGCGATTTCTCTGCAGGCTTGTACCTTGTGCAGGTTACCCGCCTGGATGGAAGCGTCAGTACCGCTAATTTTATTCGTCAATAATGCAACGATTCCTTTTACTGCTGCTGATTTGCCACCTTCTGACAGGATGCAGGGAGCGGCCGGTGAAAGAAGCAACCGTTGCGGAAGAACAGCAAATCCCCTTGAAGTATGCAAGGGGATTTGCCATGTATAAGGGTGAAGGTTATTACCGGGTGTTGATCAGAGATGCTGACGATACACTTTCGATATCAGAAACGTATTATTTTATTTTTGATACATTACAGTACGAAAGCTCCCGGGACAGACTGGAAATAGTGCTACCCCTGCAGCGAATAGCATCCATCTCCACGACCCATATCGGTTTCCTGGCGGCGCTGCAGCACCAACAAAGTCTGGTAGGTATCACCGGAAGTCGCTGGGTGCAGGATGCTACTATTGTTGCTGCACTTGATAATGGAACAGTACAGGATATTGGAGAAGAAGGGACCCTGGATAATGAGCGTTTGATAGCATTGCACCCTCAGGTGTTACTGGCTTACAATAGCGGACTGGATGCGGATGGACAGGCAGCACAGATTCGCCGCCTCGGGATTCCGGTGGTGATGGTGAATGAATACCTGGAAGATCATCCTCTGGGAATGGCAGAATGGGGAAAGCTTTTTGCCTTGCTGTTGGATGTGCCGGAAGCTGGAGAAGCGTGGTTCCGCAATGTGGAAAGTACTTACTTATCTATTCAACAGACTGCCAGAGAGGCCGGCAACAGACCACGGGTGCTGACTGGTTTGCCTTACCGGGGAGAATGGACCGTTTCCGGAGGAAAGTCATTTGCAGCGACTTACTTATTGGATGCCGGTGCTGCCTATCTTTGGGAAGACAACGATTCGCCTGGTAATTTTCCGGTGTCGCTGGAGGAGGTAATGCTCAGAGCTGAAGAGGCGACCATCTGGGTCAATCCGGGTGCAGCAGGAAGTATCAAAAGAATAGGAGAAGCAGATAAACGATTACTCGGCTTGCCACCTGTTCAGAATAATGCAGTATACAACAACAACAAAAGGGTGAATAAATACGGAGGAAACGATTACTGGGAATCAGCAGTTGCGCGACCCGACAGGGTGCTGCTGGACCTGGCATTGATTTTTCATCCTGAATTTTTCCCCAATGATACTTTATATTACTACACACAGCTAAAGTAAGGTGCATAGAAGATATACATGGATATTGCTATTGCCACTATTGGGGTTGCTGTTATTGGCCGATATCTTTTTAGGTTCGGTATGGCTTTCGCCTGCCACTGTTTTTCAAACCTTGTTCGAAGGCTACCATACCGATTCAGCTGCGGGTTTAATAGTCTGGGAGGCGCGCATGCCGCGGGCTGTGACTGCACTGTGCGCGGGCATGGTATTGCCTGTATGCGGACTAATGATGCAGACCTTCTTTCGCAATCCGGTAGCAGGACCTGATATTCTCGGTGTTAGCTCGGGAGCCGGACTGGCGGTTGCCATACTCACTATGGGCGCAGGGCTTACCGGCTGGACAGCAACCCATCAGGTTTCTCTGATATTGGCGGCTATCGCAGGCTCTGTTGCGGTGCTTCTGCTTATGCTGGTTATCGCCGGGAAAACCCGGGATGCAGTAACCTTATTGATCATCGGGTTAATGGTTGGTGCAGGTGTAAGCGCACTGTCGGGCATATTGCAATACTTCAGCAACCGAGATGCGTTGCGTTCTTTTCTGCTCTGGAGCTTTGGAAGCCTGGGTGGAGTTACATGGACGGAGTTGATCATACTGTTGCCTGCAGCCTTGTTCGTGGTGTTGTTATCGTGGCTGATGGCAAAGCCACTTAACTTATTACTGACCGGAGAGCAATATGCTTTTACTATGGGTTTATCTGTGCGACGGGCACGGCTGCTACTGGTATTTGTCACCGGTGCGGGTGCAGGACTGGTGACAGCTTACTGCGGTCCGATTGCATTTGTGGGCATTGCTGTGCCCCATATCGCAAGAATGATTTGGGACACTGCTGACCATAGAACGCTGGTGCCGGCAACTGCTGTCAGCGGGGCAGCGGTAATGTTATTGTGTGATATTATCGCGCAGCTGCCCGGTTACCAGACCATCCTGCCTGTCAATATTATCACCGCTTTGCTGGGAGCTCCTTTTGTAATCTGGTTGCTGGTGCGCAGCCGCAGAATAAATAATTATTTCTGATATGAGTTCAGCACTGTTACAAGCTTCCCGGCTATCTATTGGTTATCCGCCCGCATTAATAGCGAGTGATATCAACTGGATGGTGCAGGAAAAGGAAGTAGTGGCTGTGCTGGGGCTGAATGGAGCCGGAAAAACTACTTTGCTGCGAACATTAGCGGGACTACAGGCACCTGTAGCCGGCGAGGTGCATATCAACGGAAATAATATCGCTCAACTTTCGGCTCAGGAGCTGGCACATAGAAGAAGCTTTGTTATGTCGGGGCGGCAACACGTGGTGGGAGAGGTGAAGGTGAAAGAACTCTTTGCCATGACGCAGGCTGCAACACAAACAAAGTCGGTTATATCATCGGTTCAGCAAGAAGCTTCGGCATTAATGCAGCTGGAAAAATTTTATGAAAGAAAGCTGCATACATTAAGTGATGGGGAGTTCCAGCGGGTGATGATAGCAAGGGCATTGGTACAACAGACTCCATTGATATTGATGGATGAGCCTACCGCGCATTTGGACGTAGTGCATACCATGGAAACGTTCCTGCACATCCGCAGCCTGCCGGAGCTCTTTGGTGTAGGCGTGGTATTTTCTACGCACGATATTGAGAAAGCTTTGCAGATTGCTCAGCGATGCATAGTGCTGGGAAGCAAAGGGGTAGTATACCAGGGAAGCCCTGACGAATTGATACGGCAGCAAGTAATATCTGATGTCTTTTCGAGCGATACGGTACATTTCAATAACCAGACCCGGCGATTTGAATACAGCCGGCCATGATAGCAGCGTAGAATGGTGTTTATTATCCCATCCCTTTAGGTTCGGATGACATAGTATGCCTGCCTGAAAATACCTGCCAGTGTGCGGTAATGTGAGAATTCCAGCGTCGTTTCCATTTTCTGAAACAAGGTTTTCCAACCGGCGTCGGATAGATTGGTGTGCGGACAGGGTGCGTAGCATGCATTGACCAGACTGTCGGCTGCGTAAGTCAAATAGCGTTGTAAGGCATTGGAATAAATATCTTCAATGATCATCACACGCTTCGCAACACGCGCAGCTTCGAGTAATACCGGATCGGGATCATCTATGTGGTGCAGCACCGTGAGCAGCAAAGCAGCATCGAAGCTTTTGTCGTTGAATGGTATCTGCTTACCGTCGTATACCACAGGCGTTACTGTCGCATCGTAAGCACCATCCATGATATCGAGCGGAACTACCTCCATTCCCAACTCTCTTAGAACAGCCACTGCCAATCCTCCGCCGGAGCCAATATCAAGTATACGTGCGCCTTTTGGCAGATGTTGAAGGAAAGGAGCCAGTTTTCGGTGCATATACTTTCTTCCTGCATGCCGAAAGTACCAGGTGCGAAGTGGAGCAATCTTATGAATGAGATAGAGAATCACTCCTCAAATGTAAATCAATTATGCAGCAGCTTGTTCTACCTTTTCTCAAATACAAGTGAAACGGAGTTGATGCAATAGCGCAATCCGGTGGGTTGGCCAATCGCATCGTTGAATACATGTCCGAGGTGACCACCACAGCGCGCGCAATGCACTTCTGTTCTGGCGTAGCCTATGTCGTAGTCGGTATCTTCACCCACATTTTCAGGAGCTATGGGTTGGTAAAAACTGGGCCATCCGGTGCCGCTGTCGAACTTGGTGGTGGCATCGAAAAGTGCCAGACCGCAAGCAGAGCAATAGTAAATACCATCTTTCTTATTGTTGTTGAGCGGCCCGCTGAAAGCGCGTTCCGTACCCTGTTCCCGCATCACATAGTACTGAAAGGGCTCCAGTTCTGCTTTCCATTCTTCATCCGTTTTATTGATGGGTTTGCCATCGTACACGAGCTTTGGATCGGTCTCCACAGCTGCAGTCGGTGGTGTGGACTTGCTTTGATTTTGTGCACATGACTGCATGGCCATACCCATGCTGAGGAGTAGGATGGGGGTGAAAAAGAATGCCTTCATAATTTTCATGTTTAAATAGATACGTTCAAATAGAGGTTTTGGTTTGCCAAAAGCAAAAAATGTTCAACTTTGCGTCTATGGAACTCATTCTAAAAGTATCGGCCCAGCTACTGGTAAAAGGTGCGGGAACAGCATTACCATCGACTTACACTATACAACTCATGGATAAGGATCCGCTTAAGGATGACCTGTTGGGAAGCACCAGCACAGACCGCAATGGTAAGGTGTATTTTCAGGTAAATCCTAATGATTTCCAGACTGTAGATTCTTTTGCCGAAAAATTACCCGATCTCTACCTTTCCGTTTTGGAAGAAGGTAAGGAGATTTTTCGCACACCTGTTGCCAATGACGTGGATGTGCTACAGGACGGCCATTTCAATAGCAAGGACGGTGCTAGTATCCATTTAGGTACCTTTCTGGTGCCTGTTGCTGAAGAAGCTTAAATCAAATAACCTTGCCTTTCATGGCTGCTTGAATGGCCTTGTCCATTACCCGTTCGGCAAAGGGCCGGGTGAAGTCGTTTAGTTTTTCTATGCCTGCGTGAATAGTATCCTTGTCGGCATTTTCCAACAACTCCTGTAAGGCGGCAATCCGCTCTTTGGTTCCTGCTACCTCCTCCGCATTCAGCATCTCAGCATTCTTCTTTAGAAAGCGTTCCGCCGCATCCATAATATTCTGGGCTTCCACACGGGCTTCCACTATGGCACGCACCGACATGTCTTCCTTGGCATGTTGGATAGAATCCAGGAGCATCTTAGACATCTCCTCTTCCGTTAGGCCATACTGCGGTTGTACGTCAATGCTTTGCTCCACGCCACTGCGCAGTTCTTTGGCACGTACTTTCAAAATACCATCTGCATTGAGTAGAAAACTGATTTCTACTTTAGGTAAACCGGCAGGCATACCCGGAATACCACTCAACAGGAACTCTGCCAGCTTGCGGTTGTCGCTCACCAGGTCGCGCTCGCCCTGATAGACGGCGATTTTCAAATTCGACTGACCATCCACAGAGGTTGTATATTGTCTGCCAACAGATGTAGGGATTTTACTGTTGCGCGGAATGATTACATCCATCAATCCACCCATCGTTTCAATGCCCAGCGACAAGGGTGTGATGTCCAGCAAGAGCATGTCTTTCTGGTTACCCGCCAGAATATCTGCCTGAATAGCTGCTCCCAGCGCTACTACCTCATCGGGGTCTAGTTCGCGGTGGGCATCCTTTCCAAAAAAGGCGGTAACGGCTGCCTGCACTGCCGGGGTGCGGGTAGAACCGCCCACCAGAACAACCTCGTCCATATCCTCTGCCCGCAGACCTGCATCGTTCAGTGCCAGTCGGCAGGCTGCGATGGTTCTGTCAATGTATGGTGCAATGCACCGCTGGAAGGTCTCTTTGTTCAGTGATAATTCGATATCGCCAATTTTACCACTAAAAGTATCGGCTGTGCTCAGTTTCTTTTTGGCAGATTCAGCCAGGAGTCGCAATTCCTGCAACAAGGATTTATCGGCTGCATTAGCGAGCTGGTATTGTTCCATCCAGTGCTCTACGATGGCCCTGTCGAAGTCATCACCACCCAGATATGTATCGCCGTTAGTGGAGAGCACTTCAAAAACACCGTCTTCAATACGCAGAATCGAGATGTCAAAGGTGCCTCCACCTAAATCATACACAGCAATGGTTTGCGCATCGCCATCTTTGCGACCTAAGCCGTAAGCCAGACTTGCTGCTGTGGGTTCATTTACAATGCGCAACACATCCAGACCTGCCAGCTTACCGGCATCTCTCGTGGCCTGCCTTTGGGTGTCATTGAAATAAGCAGGAACAGTGATAACCGCCTTGCTTACCTTTTGGTGCAGGAATTGTTCAGCACGCGTTTTTAATTCTTTGAGTATCAGGGAAGAGAGTTCAATAGGAGAGTAGTAGGTGTCGTGGATGCGCACCTTTACCAGACCTTCCTTGTCTTCATCAATAATGCGGTAACCTATGTGTTGCTGCTCACCGGCCACATCCTTATACGACTTGCCCATCAATCGCTTCACCGAGAAAATGGTATGCTCCGGGTCGCTGATAAGAAAAGGTCTGGCAGCTTCACCCACTATTACGGTACCGTCTTTCCGGAAATGCAGGAGCGAAGGAACAATGCTGTGTCGGTGTTCGTCCTGCAATGCTTTTGGTGTTCCCGTGGTGCTGTCCACTATGGCCACCAGGCTGTTGGTGGTTCCCAGGTCAATGCCGATGATGACCTCTTCCTGCTGAATGCTTCCTTCTTTTATATTGATCCCAATCTGGGGCATAATAGGTTGATTTTGTTCGCAAAGTTACAAAGACCCAACAAGGTGGGGCGCCGAAGGGTTCATCTGGCGGCGTCTTTACGTTAATCTGCAATGCATTGGCCGTTTGCGGGAGTTGTTAACCACGTGGCATCATTTATTTTTAGGAGGAATGGTGCATCTTTGTAAGCGATGTATGCCTGGTTAATTCGACCCATCTTTTTTCTATTCCATGCCGAGCGCGCTCATTATCTGGCATTGAACCTGCTATCGCTGATGTTGAAAATTCCGGGAGGGAAAGCACACTGCCGCTTCTGGTACCGTCCCCGAAAAGCGGCTAAAGTGCAAGCTTTTGGTCTTACGTTTCCCAATGCGATTGGACTGGCAGCCGGATTCGATAAGAATGCGGCTTACATTGCATCGATGGCCTATCTGGGCTTCGGTCATATAGAAATTGGTACTGTAACGCCGCGACCACAACCCGGAAATCCGGCACCACGTCTTTTTCGGCTCCCCAAAGATAAAGCGCTGATCAACCGCATGGGCTTCAATAACGATGGTGTTGATGCTGCAGTAAGAAACCTGCGTCATCCTTCCGTGCAACAAGTGCGTTCCCAAATGAGTGTGATAATTGGCGGCAATATCGGCAAGAACAAGACCACACCCAACGCCACTGCATGGCAGGATTACGTTCAATGTTTCGAAAAATTATTCGACCATGTCGATTACTTTGTGGTGAATGTCAGCTCCCCCAACACACCTGGTCTTCGGGAGTTGCAGGAAAAAGAACCGCTGCTACAACTGTTGAATAAATTGCAGGATATCAATCGAGCCAAAGCTGAACCCAAGCCTTTGCTGCTGAAAATCGCCCCGGATCTTTCTCCCCGCGAGTTGGATGACGTCGCCGAAGTGGCTATTGCTGCCGGTTTATCAGGACTGATAGTCAGCAATACCACCCTGGACAGAAAACAACTGAAAACAGCAGCTAATGATTTGGAGGCTATTGGGGCAGGAGGCTTGTCGGGACGTCCTTTGATGACTCGCTCTACCAACGTACTGCGCTACATGCGGCAACGCTTACCGGCATCCATTGAAATAATGGGAGTGGGCGGTGTGATGCGTTCAGAAGACGTGGCAGCTAAACAGGAGGCAGGCGCCAAGCTGGTACAAGTATATACAGGATTTATATATGAAGGTCCTGCTTTTGTAAGGAAGTTGCTTGCTCAGTAATGCGATGATGAATCCAGCAATACATTACCGTTCTGGTTGTAAACTGCATACTGGAATCCCGGCTGAATGCAATATCCACCGTATTCTCCTGCTTTGTTGATAGCAATGAAGCCAACCTGAATTTCTTTGGATTTTTCTTTTCGTATCCGAATCATTCTTTGTACCGCATACTTGCAGGCATCGACAGGGCTGTACCCTTCCCGCATTTTCTCCACCACAAGATGAGAACCTGCTATGCGTATCACTTCTTCACCCGTACCGGTTGCAGTACAGGCACCTACCTCATTGTCAACATACAACCCGGCACCAATAATGGGAGAATCGCCTACGCGGCCCCGAATTTTGAATGCCATGCCGCTGGTACTGCAGGCACCGCTTAAATTACCTGCTGCATCCATGGCAATGATGCCAATCGTATCATGATTTTCAAAATTAATGATGGGTTGGTACTCTGAATGTACCAGCCACTCCTGGTAAGCTTTGGTGGCCTCCGGATTGACATAAGTATCGCGTTCAAATCCGTTTTCGAATGCCCATTGCTGGGCACCACTACCGGCCAGCATAACATGTGGTGTGGTTTCCATCAGTTTCCGGGCGACAGATACTGGGTTTTTGATTTGCTCCAAAAAACACACAGACCCACAGTTGTAGTCGTGGTCCATGATGCATGCATCCAGCGTAGTTTTCCCTTCACGGTCGGGCCAGCCTGCTAACCCTACGGAAGTAGAATGAAGATCATCTTCTGCCTTGCGTGCACCGGCTTCTACCGCATCTAATGCAGTGCCGCCAACACTGAGAATTTCCCAGGCACTTTTGTTGGTCTCCAGTCCGAAATTCCAGGTGGACAAAACAATCGGTCCGGCGGAGGAAGCAGGCGCCTGAGCTATCAATGGAGCCAAGCTCATGCCCGTAGCTGCGGTGAGTGAGGTCTTGATAAAATGTCTTCTGGATGTCATATTGAATCAAATATTATTTATTCGCACTAAAAATAGAGCGTTTAAGGCTTTTGAACAGCGCTTAAATTAGTAGTTTATTGTAATATTATACTTCCATGTATGCACACAGACTTTTATTATTCGGGTGGATTATTGGAAGTTGCGCCGGCTTGCAAGCGCAGACAGACCTGGTTCCCAATGGTGATTTCGAAAGTTTCAGCGCGTGTCCCATTGGTTTTTCATGCATTGAAGCATCAACCTTTACCTGGGTAGATAACTGGTTGAGACCGTCCGAAGCTACCTCCGATTATTTTCATGAATGTGCATCGGGTTTCAGCGAAGTAAGCATTCCCGAGAATTATTTTTTCACCTATCAATTTGCCCGTTCAGGAGTAGCATACGGAGGTTTCTATGCGTATCTCAATTTATTTCTATACAGGGAATATTTACAGGTGGAATTGACAGAACCGATGGAACCCGGAACTTGCTATTATGTAGAATTCTGGGTGGCACCTGCCGAACAGGCAGATTTTTTCGGAGATCCTTTTGCTATCGACGAAATAGGCATGTATATCTCTAATGGAAGGATAACAGTTGCTGATCCGTTCGACTATAGTCCGCTGGATGTGATTCCCCAAATAGTATCGCCGGATGGATTTTTCTTATCTGATACCCTGAACTGGATGAAAATTTCAGGCATCTATGTGGCGGAGGGTGGCGAGGACTGGATTACCATCGGTAACTTCAAGTCAGACGCCGACACAGAAACAGAAGGGGGAGGAATGGGTGAGGGTTTGGCTTACTATGGTTTAGATGATGTGAGTATCATTTCCCTGGAAGCCATAGATATTTTACCGGATACCATTTTGTGTGCAGGAGATATACTTACGCTTACTCCACCTGAGGGTGCGGACTTGTACATCTGGAATACGGGTGATACATCCGCCACACTGGAAGTTTTCGAAACAGGAACCTATATTGTAGAAATGCAATTCCCCTGCGGAAGCTTTTTTGATACAGCCGAAGTGGTATTTAGCATTGATGATGTGACATTGAGCTCCAGCACCATCGAAGTGTGCTACAATGCCTTTCCCTTTACCCTGGAGGGAAGTGACCTTTATGATGTTTTCAACTGGAGTACCGGTGCAACAACCGCTTCGATTGAGGCAGAAGAACCCGGCACCTACGTGCTATCAGCTTTTGGCGGCTGTGCCAGTTTTGTTGACACATTTATCATTGTATCCATTGAACAGGTGCCCAATGAAACATTACCCGACACGGTATTGATCTGCGAGGCCTTCGGAACTGCGGATATTTTTGCACCTCCGTTTTTTGAAAATTATCTGTGGAGTACTGGTGAAAACACACCTGCTATTACAGTGGGTGGAACTGGCTTCTTTACAGTAGACTATTCGAATAGCTGCGATGCATACAGCCATACTTACACGGTAATTACCGACCCTTATCTGGAACTGGAGTTAAACCTTCCGGAACAGGCACAGGTCTGTCCTTTTGGTAGTCCGGTTATAGTATTGAATGCAACTAACGGATTCCCATCCTACCAATGGAATATCGGCGCCGGCAGCGCAGCAATTGAGGTGACTGAGGCCGGCGTTTATACAGTGGAAGTGACCACCTACTGCCGAACACTCACCGACAGCACCATCGTAACAACTTGTGAAGTGATGTCCTTGCCGAATGCATTTAGTCCGAATAATGATGGCATCAATGATTTATTCTCTGTGATTTGCAATCCCTGTGATGGATTCACCGGGCTTTATCTATACAACCGTTGGGGCGAATTGGTATTTGAAACAAATGACCCTACTATTGGGTGGGATGGAATATTTAATGAAAAGGACGCAGAGGCGGGTGCTTATGTGTACTTGCTTACTTTTGAAAATGGAAGCGATACCCCGTCCATGGAGAAAGGAAGTTTTATCCTAATCAGGTAAGCATAAATATGACAATGACTTTGATTTATATGTTAATTCACAAAATAACTTCGGCCGGCTCCCCAAGCGCATTGTCAAAGTCAAAGTCATTGTTAAAGTTAATGTCAACGCCATCATCAGTATCCCTTGCATTGCTTACATCAATGTTTATTCTTCTACCTGTTAGCATACATGCACAAGTCAACCTCGTGCCGAATGGCGATATTGAATTGTATGATGCTTGTCCCGCGGGACTGTACGGTCTGGATTATTATCTGGAAACTACCGTTTTAAATTGGTTGGAAGCGACCGTGTCGTCCTCCGATTATTACCATCCTTGCGCCACCATTGCAAGTGGAATGACAGTTCCCAGTGGATATTTTTTTTCCTACCAGCAAGCGCATAGCGGCGATGGGTATTTGGGAATCTATCTAAAGAGTGTTGGTTCTGAATACCGCGAATATGTTACGGTAGAGTTGATAGCACCACTTGAAGCAGGCAGGTGCTATTATTTCGAGATGTATGTGGCGCCCAATGAAACCAACTCTTTCGGGTACGGTGCGCATGCAACCGACAAGGTGGGAGTGCATTTTTCTGAAAGTCGCATCGGGCCGCTGGATCCATTTTTCATAGGGGCCTTAACCGCTTATACGCCTCAGATAGAAAACCCCTCCGGATCTTATATCACCGATACACTCAACTGGACCAAAGTGTCCGGCATCTACCCGGCAATGGGTGGTGAGCAATGGATTACTATCGGTAATTTTTACAATGATGCAGAGACCGGTGTTATCGACTTTTTAGGGTATGGCGGTAGTCCACTGGTTTATGTAGCCATAGATGACGTGTTATTAGTGGATATAGATGATTATGTTTTAGCCACCGATACTAGCATATGCGTGGGTGAGACCGTTGTTTTGGCGGGCCTGGAAGGGGCAGATGCTTACCTCTGGAGTACAGGGGAAACCACTCCAACGCTGGAAGTCTCTTCCGATGGTGTCTGGTACCTTGAATCGGTTTTTCCCTGCGGAACTATTACCGATACCTTTACAGTAAGCGTCGAAACAGTTGCAGAAGAAACCTCTTTATCCAACCAGGAAATCTGCTACTACGATTTGCCCCTGACTTTATCCGCACCATTGCCCTATACTACTTATAACTGGAGCAATGGCGAAACGAGCAGCAGTATTGCCATCGATGAAGCGGGTACCTATGTCCTAACAGGTGGCCTCGATTGTGTGCTATATATCGATACATTTACTGTATCAGTGGTGGATGCCATTCCTGAAGCAATGCTTCTGGATACAGTGCAGTATTGCCCTTATTTCGGCCCGGCTGTTTTGACAGGGCCGGATGGATTCGATTCCTACAGCTGGAGCAATGGCTGGACAGGACAGGAGATTACAGTAAATAATGAAGGTGTTTATACTTTAACATATGAAAAGGATTGCGATGTGTATGAGCACGATTTTGTCACCGTTTATTTAGATGATTGTGATGAAGGATTATTTGAAATCTATCTGCCGAATGCCTTTTCACCGAATGGAGACGGTAGCAACGATACCTATGGACCCACCTGTGCTGTTTGCAGTTCCTTTATTTCCCTTGCCATTTACAATCGCTGGGGCGAGCAGGTTTTTTATACCGAACAAGTCAATTCCCGCTGGGATGGCACCTTTCTGGGAGCAGATGCAGAAGTGGGCAGCTACATTTATATAATGGAATACGCTGACCCCATTGGGAATAAACGCGTCTCGGGGACTATCTCCTTATTGCGCTGATATTACTGCATTTTCCAGGAGCGCGAATAGTTCACGTAAGCGGCATCGAGTAGTTCCAGCTGGACGCCAAGCCTTTCGCGAAAGTCAGTGAATGCGCCCCTTTGTTCTCCTGTCCATACAACCTCTGCCAGGGCTATCATACGGGGCAGGGCCATGTACTCCACTTGTTCGAAGTTGGGGATATATTCTGTCCAGACGTTTCCCTGTGCACCCAGTATGTATTTTCGTTGTGTTTCGGCTAATGCAGTGGGAATGGGTTCATAGGCGTACACTTCTTCCAGTGTGGTCATCCCTCCAATAGCAAGTGGTTCACTTTCGGGTGGCCCCTGGTAGTGATCGAAATAGCAATCGTTGTTGGGGCTCATCACCACCTGATGTCCGGCTTGTGCTGCTGCAATACCTCCATTTGTTCCCCGCCAGCTCATAACCATCGCATTAGGGGCCAGGCCTCCTTCCAGTATCTCATCCCAGCCAATGATTACCCTTCCATTTTGATTGACAAATTTTTCAATACGTTGTATGAAATAACTTTGAAGTTCTTCTTCATTGGCAAGGCCTTCTTTCCGCATCAATTGCTGGCAGTGGCTGCAAGCCTTCCATCTGGTTTTGGGAACCTCATCACCGCCTATATGGATAACAGGAGAGGGGAATATGGACATTATTTCTGTCAATACATTTTCCAGAAATGCGAATGTGGTTTCCGAAGGGCAAAAAACATCTTCATATACACCCCATGATTGTCCCACTTCAAATGGTCCTTCGGTGCATGCCAATGAAGGATAAGCCGCAATGGCTGCCATAGCGTGTCCGGGCATTTCTATTTCAGGCACCACATTTATATGTCTTTCGGTAGCGTATTCCACTACCTCCTGCATTTCTTTTTGGGTGTAGTAGCCACCATAGCGAATGGTATCCCATTGCTGATCGTTGTAATGTCCTACCATAGTGCCATTGCGCCAGCCTCCTACTTCTGTAAGTAAGGGATATTGCTGAATAGCTGCCCGCCAGCCCTGATCGTCGGTAAGGTGCCAGTGGAAAGAATTCATTTTAAAAAGGGCCATATAATCGAGATAGGATTTGATGTCAGCTACATCAAAAAAGTGGCGGCTTACATCGAGGTGCATACCTCTCCAGGAGAACTGCGGCGCATCTTCCACAGTGGCGCATGCAATCGTGAAACCGCTGTTTTTATCGCCTTCCATACCCTGAAGTAATGTCATCAGGCCATAAAAAATACCACCATCACCAGACGCGGTAATGATAATTTTTTCAGGTTCTATAACCATAGTATAACCACCCGGCGGAATGGTGGAAGTGCTATCGTAGTGTACTTCAATAAAAGGGCCTTTCCCAATAGGCTTAATCGCTGTTTTCAAAGGCAGTCCTTTCCATTGCAGACACATATCACGGAAGGCGATGGCATCTTTAAACGCCTCAAAATCATGTGCGAGCAGCAGGGTAGTAGGAGTAAAAGTAAATGAACCTGCTTGTAAAGTTATTTGGGTGGGTGCCGGTATAACAGACTCCAATCTGGATTGTGCCAGCATGCTACCTGAAACAGCGAGCAGAAAAAAGAAAATCACATTTCTCATAGGGCTAAGGTAACGAACAAGTTGTTAGTAGAATGAAGTAAAAGATATAACCATGTACCCATGCTATTCTCTCCAACAAACCTCCTTACCCAGCCCCAAACACATTCGTTTTATTCCCAGCAATGACGGGGTGATGTCCCCCCGGACGGGGGGGGCAAGGGGGGTGATTGGATGTTCCATACATTCTCATATTGGATGTTCATGTTTTAAAACCCAT
>ERZ888423.1025-NODE-1025-length-26252-cov-8.981983_pt1 | contig 26252 bp, 25 predicted proteins | sample MGYA00520523_ERZ888423 | MGnify/ENA primary metagenome ERZ888423 (study PRJEB32303, sample SAMEA104408611) | aquatic metagenome | biome: Brackish water; feature: Pelagic; material: water | place: Baltic Sea | collected 2014-06-08T10:24:00 | depth 30,27 m ...
TATAGCAGTTCCTGAGAATTTCATAGGAGGTGACGCATCGCTAGTCGATATGAAAGGTAAGACTGTGATGAGCTATCGCATGAGTACACGCAAGCAGGAACTGCGTTTAGATAGAGTGAATGCGGGTGCGTATTTGCTTGTGTTCAAGAAGAATGATATCTCCATCACTAAGAAGTTAGAAATTCAATAAGCTCTCTTGGAAACAGCTATCCATACGAAGTATACCTTTGATCTCGTGACTACTGAATCATTTAAAGAGCTAATCCTGCCCCTTAAGAATAAACTTTTCAGGTTCGCATTCAGCTATCTGAAGAATGAGGATGACGCGAAGGATGTGGTACAGGATGTGATGATACGTTCCTGGGAGGAGATAGATGAGGAGAAGGAAATAAGAAATGTAGAAGCATGGTGCATGACCTTGGTCAAGAACCGCTCTTTAGATCGATTAAAACGCAAAGGGAGGAATTACCTTCAAGTAGTGGATCAGCGCAACTTGTTAAGCGCTGACGCTGATCCTTTACAGCGTACTATGGAACTAGAGAATAAGCAGAAAATTCAAGGTATTATCGCAAGGCTTCCTGAGAAACAGAGAGAAGTGATAGAGCTTAGGGACATGGAGCAATACAGCTATCTAGAAATAGCTGAAATCCTCGAGATTGAATTGAACCATGTAAAAGTACTGCTACATAGAGCACGCATGCAGGTGAGAAAAGAACTTCAAGAATTACATGAATATGGAATCAAATAGGCTAGATGAATTAGCAGCGCGCTTTTGGGAAGGAGCCTGTTCTGAAGCTGAGGAGCTAGAACTCAGAAAAGAGTTGCTCTGCGGCCCTAATCTTGCGAAGCATTCTGAATTGCGCTCCTATATCAGGTACCTAGAACAACAAAGTTCTGATGATGCTTTAGGCGATATATTCAATAAGCAAATCTTGCAGGCCATTGAGCAAAAAAAAGAAATCAGTTCTTCTTTTCCTTGGATGAAAATGGCTGCAGGAATAGCCCTATTCATTGGATTATTCTTCACTTGGAAATCCTATAGTGACTCAGTAGAAGTGCGGCCTGTATTGGATGAAATTGTAATCGTGGATACGTATGATGATCCTGAAGTGGCTTACAGAGAAGTAAAAAAGGCCCTCATGATGATGGGTGGGAAAATGAATGAAGGCGCATCCTACGCAGGTTCCCTCTACGAATTTGAGAAAGCCAAAAACGAAATTGAAAAAGACGGTGAAGAGCATTCAGATCAGTCATAAAGAAGATAAAATGAATACCATAATGAGAACTTTAAGTGTAATGTTTATGCTCTTCATAGGCTTGGGCATGAGCGCACAGAACAACGGTATAGACCGGTTCTATGAGAAATATCAGCAGGATGATCACTTCACCCGCATCAATATATCCAGTAAGATGTTCAGCCTCTTCACCAATTTCGATTCCAATGATCCAGATGAGAAAGATGTGCTAGAGACTATATCTAAATTGAAAGGATTGAAGGTTCTCTCTGGCGAGGCTATTCCAAATGCTAAGGCAATTTACTTGGATGCAGTTAAAAGACCCAATGCGGAGATGGAAGAACTCATGGTCGTTCAAGACAAAGGTTCTGAACTCAAATTCTTCATTACCGAGAGTAAGGGAATCATTACAGAATTGCTTTTAGTTTCCTATGATGATACCAGTGTTATGATGATGAGCTTGATAGGGGACATAGACCTGAAGAGCATCTCAAAGCTGAGCAAAAAAATGAACATCGATGGATTCGAACATCTTGAAAAAGTAAAATAATATGAAGTATAGATCTCTCATAATAGGTGCATTCTTGATACTGTTTAGTTTTTCAGGATTAGCGCAAAGCAAAACGGTTACAGAGTTCTCTAAGACAGCAAAAGGCTATAACTTATATCTGTATCAAAGCATGATCCGTATGCTCAATAAGGATAAGAACCCGGAATTCAACTTGCTGATCAGAGATTTAGATCATCTAAAATGGGTGACTACAGATTCCACCGGAACTCCAGCGGTATCGGTATTCAAGAAATTAGATGCAGGACTTAGAGATGAAGGATTTGAAGAGATTGTCACGTATGATAGCAAAGATTCAAAATGCCATATCTATGACCTTGAAGGCAATGGAAATAAATCAACATGGGTAATCACCATGCTCTTCGAAGGTGTAGCTGGTGCAGTGGAGATGAAAGGAAGTGTTGACATGAAATATATGAGTGCAATGAGCAGTTTGAACATTAATAAAATATCAGATCTTTTGAAGATTGATCATTTTGATTGAGGGTGAGACAATAGTTGATAGCCACTAGGCAATATTTTTTCGGAAATTGCAACGCGCCTTCAGAATCTCAAACGTTTCAACTTCACTCAGTGCAGGGATCAACGTTTCAATGTCAAACAATCAAACCTCAAATAACCTTCTTTTATGTCTTCACCAGAATCTGTTCTAAGTATACATTCACTCCACAAGAACTATGGCAAGATATGCGCTGTGGATTCTCTGAGTCTGGAGATTAAGAAGGGCAGTGTTTTCGGGTTATTAGGGCCTAATGGAAGTGGGAAATCTACTACCTTAGGAATGGTCATGGATGTTGTGGTGCCTAGCTCTGGAAGTTTCACATGGTTCGGAGAAACTCCTAATCATCAGCAGCGAAAACGCATAGGCGCTATTCTGGAAAAACCGAATTTCTATCCGAAGTTTTCCGCTACTAAGAATTTGCAATTAGCCTGTAAGATTAAGGAAGTAGGAGAAGAGCGTATAGCCCAAGTGCTGGAGCAAGTAGGATTATCAGCGCGTGCTGGTTATTCTTTTCATACATTTTCGTTAGGTATGAAGCAGCGACTAGCTATTGCTTCGGCTTTATTAGCTCAGCCTGAGGTGCTTATTCTGGATGAACCTACGAATGGCCTTGATCCTCAGGGAATCGCTGAGATTAGACAACTGATTATCGACATAGCCCAGAGCGGAAAAACTATCATCTTGGCTTCGCATTTACTTGATGAGGTTCAGAAAGTTTGTACTGAAATCGCAGTGTTGCGCCAAGGAAAATTAATCTATACTGGTAAAGTAAATGAAGGATTCGGAGATGAAGTGATGTTAGAAATTGCAAGCGATGATATCACTGCATTAATTCAAGTTATGAAAGTTCATCCTACGTACTTGAGTCATAGGTTACATAAAGGTCATATCGAAGTAAAATGCGCCAAGGGGGCTAAGAGCAGTGAATTGAGCAAGTATCTGGCGAGCCATAATATTTTCCCCAGTCACATGGCTGAGCATAAGAAGAATCTAGAACAACAATTCATGGAAATCCTCTCACAAAATGCGTAGATTACTTTCCATAGAATTCTTCAAACTGAAGAACAGCAGGTACTTCTGGATCCTTTCAGGACTTTTTATCGTCTTGCTGATGAGCATTCCATATACCGCAAGGGTCATCGTAAATAAAGTGAGTCAGCAGGCTGAGATCATAGATGCATTGGGCGGATTGACACTTCCATTTTTCGATTTCGTGGATGTATGGCAGAACTTGACGTTCATCTTTAAGTTCTTCAGCATTTTCTTGGGATTCATCACTGTGATTTCAGTGAGCAGTGAGTATTCCTATGGTATGATGAAGCAGAATGTCATTGACGGATTGAGCCGAGCAGAGTTTCTCTGGAGTAAAGTCCTGATGATCACTGCACTTTCTCTGGTGATGACTATAGTCGCTCTATTGATTTGTTTGTACATGGGATATACCTATTCACCTGTTACAGATTGGACCTTCGTCACAGCGCATATCGAGTTCATTCCTGCATACTTCTTGCATCTTGTCGCTTTTCAATTATTCTGCTTGGTAGTGACCTTAGTGATCAAGAGATCAGGGATCACTATCGCAGCATTGTTCTTTTATGTGTTAATGATAGAACCCATGATAGCCTCATATATGAGCTATCAAGGATTGGCACTTTTAGCCGAATTCCTTCCTGTAAACGCCATCAGTAATATCATCCGATTCCCTTTCTATAAGTATGCCATGAGAGAGACTCAAACTACGATAGGAATGATGGATCTAGGTATCTTGATGGGATATATAGGACTATTGACTTACGTAGCCCACCGGATTTTGACGAAACGGGATCTTGCTTGAGCACATTGCACTGAATCTATTCTGAATGCTTGTCAATCTCATGTCAAAGTATGAGGAAAGTCATCTTTCTTAAGGATTATTGCCCCTAGTTTCGACAAGAACAAAAAGCATGTTAAAAGAGAAAGAGCCTAGGAAATTTATTCAAGAACTTCAACAAACTCTGCACAGAGATGAAAAAGGATTTCATGGCATTTCTGATGAAGAGAATGTGAAATCTAGTCCATCTCCTCTGAGTAATCCTCAAAGGTTTTGGATGACGTCTTCACAGACCGATTGATATCGGAGAGTTCCTTTTTAGTTAGGTCTCTCCAATGTCCTACTGGCATGTCTAGTGTGATATTCATGATGCGAACCCTTTTCAATTTCGTTACATGAAATCCCAGATGCTCACACATCCTGCGAATCTGACGGTTTAGTCCTTGGGTAAGAATGATTCTGAAGCGGAACTTACTCATTTGTTCCACCTCGCATTTACGAGTGATAGTATCCAAGATAGGAACACCATTACTCATGTCATGAATGAATTGCTTGCCTATGGCTTTATCTACGGTGACTAAGTATTCCTTTTCGTGGTGATTACGAGCTCGTAGGATCTTGTTTACGATATCCCCGTCATTGGTCAGCAAGATTAAGCCCTCGCTAGGCTTGTCTAATCGACCTATGGGGAAGATGCGACTTGGATAATTAATGAAATCTATGATATTGTTCTTCTCCACCTTAGCGTCCGTGGTGCAGACTATGCCAATGGGCTTGTTGAAAGCGATGTAAACTGGATTATCCTTGGGCTTGGAGATGAGCTTCCCAAGCACGTGAACTTGATCCCCGGGAACTATTTTAGTGCCCATTTCAGGTACTTTCCCGTTTATAGTGACCTTTCCCTCTTCTATGAGTTTATCAGCTGCTCTTCGCGAGCAATAGCCCACTTCGCTGAGAAACTTATTGATCCTGGTACCGCTGTTCTCTTTCATCCTTGGGAATTCTGACACAAAGGTAGGGGAATCAATGTATCAGCTCCTTAATTTCCTTCCTGTGGCAAAGGATTTTTTTTGACGTTCAACCCTTGGAAGGTATCAATGTTGAGCTCCATAAAATCAAAGCACTTTTAACAGGGCAAGGCCATCCTCTTTTACAGTGAGAAAGAGATTGCACTAAAGGATTCGATTGAAAGCTTGATGAATTACACCATTCCACTGAATGAATTTCCAGAGGGCGTGGTGGTGGCTTCACAACTCACACCCGAGGAAAAGAACAAACCGGTAGATCCAGATGAACTGTACTATGAACAGTCAGCTTCTGAAGTGAAGGTTGGGGTTTCTTTCCAGGAAAAATCGGCAAAGAACAGCAAAGAAAAAGTAGAGAAAAAAAGTTACAATAAAACTGTAAAAGAAAGGTATAAAAAACCAGTCAGGCGTGGGGATAAAATTCAAAATATGAAAAAGAAGAGGAAGAAGAAATAATCCTTTCAGCAATTAAAGCTTATAAAAAAAGCTCCCCTTAAAAAAATTTAAGAAGAGCTTTTTAACTAAAGTGTTTTACAAGAATTACTCCGCAGAAGCTTCTTCTTCAACAGCAGGAGCTTCCTCTTGAAATGAAGCTAGAAATCCTCCGAAATCAAAATAATCTCCACCGTTTTTAATTTTACCATCTACGAAATCAAAAGTATGATAAGAGTGTAAGTTGAAATCCTTTCCTGTTTCAGCATGTGTCCCAGTCCAACTTCCATAAGTTCTAACACTCCCATCTAATTCACCAGTTTCAGCTAGTACTCCTGGCAACCAATAGTCTGGAGTAAATAAGATGTTATCAAATAAAGTTTGGTACATCATTAGTGATTTAATCTGCTCAGCTTTTCCACACTTTTCAGCCCCATACATTGGTGGTTGCCATATCAAAGAATCGTGGAGCATCTCTGTTTGAGCAGCAATATCTTCAGCCCCATGAGCAGCTAAAAAATTTTTAGCAACTTCTAGATTAGCATCGTAAGTAGGGTTATTATCAACTTGTGTTGTACATGACGCAACTAGACATAAAGCTGCTACAAAAGAAAGAGTAGATCGTGTTTTCATAAATTATAATTTTAAGTTCGGTTAAATATAGGGTATAAAACCAGAGTAAATAAGTTTGGGAAGCAACTTGATGTGTGTCTTATTCCTTTGTGTTAATTACTGTTGATTCTATTTTATCGGCGCTCCTTTGTCTTTTCGGGGAATAGCTATTTCCTGAGGCATTGACCAACGGCTCAGCTTCTGAGCTCAAGAAGTATTATCGTTAGGAGATCGTTTCTTCAAGAGCCGTTTTGAAATTCATGGCGATTTCAGGAAAAATGAGTGCTCGTAGGGCAGGACACGCAGTATGACGATAACATCCTTGAAGCGCTTATTGATTCTGTGCATTTAGTCGTATTCTTATTGTGAATCGTAAAGGAAAAGTCACTTATTCCACGAATCCTAAGCAGACCAATGCTTCGCTCAAGCAGCTTATGGATAAAATGGATCTGAATTCAGAGACCATGAATTGGTAACAGGAAGGGAATTTCCAGATTAGCTCTTTTCCCACTTGTCATGCCTATGGGAAGATAGTGATGGCTGTATTGGTCACGAAATAAAATGGAGGGAGTTTAGGCCATTGATTTCTCTTACTGCCTATCCCTCGTAACCTTGACCTTAACCAACAGCCATTCTGGATAGTCGTTCTGGTCTTCAGCTTCGTAAATCCTGATTTTACCAGTTTTAGTTTTTATATGGAGCAGCTCTTCTGCTTCTATTCTTAAGATTTCTGTCGCTGTATTCATTCCTGAATAAGACGCCCCCGAAGCTGGATGAGAATGAATGTTGGCCCCACAGAGATAAAGGTCTTTTGCCTTGACCGCGAGGGCCCCTAGCTGATTCAGTGTTTTCTCTAGGCCATATACCGAACCTCGAGATGAGTTCTTATAGTGTTAATTGGTGATGGGTGTTCCCAAATCAGAGTGAACGATATGAGCCCGAATTCCTGGAACTACTTTTTCCTAGCCATTGAGAATTTTCTCCATCAATTTTTTCTTTGAATCAAATTTATTCAGCTGATCTTTCAGCATCCTCCTAGCTGTATCGCTCAAAAGGAGTGCAGTCAATGAACGTGCTCAAAAGAATTAAAAAGAGGATGTGACTATTCATAAAATAAATTATGCCAAATGATTATTCGATAATTTTTGCTTGGTGAATGACCATTTGAGGGAAGGGAATCTCAATGCCTTCTTTGTCAAAGGCGATTTTCAATCTTTTTCTGAGTTCTCCAGTGATTTCAAATTGCCTTCCTGCTTGGGTTTCACCTATTATCTTCAGAATCATTGCCGAGTCTGCGAAATCCTGGACTCGAAGGAACTGTGGTGTTTTGATGATTGCTTCTTTGATATTAGGATCTTCAGCAAGTTCATTGCATGTTTCATTAATCACTCTAATCACATGTTCAAGATTAGTGCTGTAGCCCACTCCCATGTCCAGATTAATGCGAGAATAATCTGAAGTCATGTTGGATACCTTCTTGATTTCTCCATGAGGAATGTGATGCACTGTTCCGTTTAAGTCACGAAGTGTGGTCTTTCTCAAGCTTATTTCTTCTACCGTTCCTGAGGCAAGGTCAAAACTCACCACATCTCCTATGCGATATTGATTCTCTAGGATGATGAAAAGCCCTGAAATAATATCACGAATCAAGTACTGACCACCAAAACCGAAAGCCAATCCTAATATTCCTGCCGCAGCGAGAATGGGACCTATCATCACTCCGAATTCCTGAAGAATCATCAAAGAGGTGACAGTAATGATTGCGATTTTAATAGTGGCCGAGAAGATTGCGATTAAGGTGTCTTCACGCTTACGTTCTGCTTCTTGATCAATATGACTTGAGGATAATACAGCCATGCGTACTGTTCTATCAATAAAATGACAAATAACCTTGTTCAGAATGAAGGCGGCAATGGCAAAAAGTAGGACTTTGATGCCGTGATTAAGCATCCATGGTGTAATCTGTTCAGTCCAGGCGTTAATGTGTTCTTTCATGATGGGGAATTCAGCTTCTCATTATTTCAGGTTGTAAAGCAAAGAATTACAAGGCAGAATGAGCCCGGTTTACCAATAAAATCTAAGGAATGTGATGCATGACATGGCAAGAAACAAGCTCAACCTGTTCTAATGAATGGAGTTTTAGATCAATCTTTTGTGCAGATTCTAAGAGCAAAAGTGAGCCAGCATGAAGTTCTCCACTATGCTCTTCAAGGTGAAAGGTCATCATTCCCTTGTGCACGTAATAAAAGTTCCAGCGATAATCAGAATCAGTCTGAAGAGTAATGGAAGCTCCTTTATCCATGAGAATTGCTTCAACAGTTCCATTTGCCTCAGCGGAACACATAAGATTGAAATCAATGCATCGTCCCTTTGAAGTGCTTTTCCAGCTCCCTTGAAAGGAATCTATATCGAATTTCTTCATTTCTTTATCATACTGCCCTTCATGATGAATACGGATCTCACCTTCCAGAATCATGAGTGTACGGTGGATATCGGGCAAGGAAGTGAAGGTAGCGTTCTCTATTTCAACTGTGGCGCTGCTTATTCTAAACAGGAAATCCCGCTTCGCATACTTTGCCTCAGGAGGATAGATATACAGCTCGGTCGTTCTTCCGCCAGACCAGGGGAGTCGAGAGAAGGACGTTCTAATTTCTGATGTCATCACCTTTTTGAATATTTAGAAAATAGACAACTGAGACTTAGTAGTGAACTCTTCTAGGAATTTCATTCCCTTGTATGAATTACCTTTTTCATTCAAAAGTGGACTCCATATAGCTATGGTATAGTGATTCGGATGCAGTGCAATAATTCCTCCTCCAACACCACTCTTTCCAGGCAGCCCTACTTTAAACGCGAATTCCCCTGATTCGTCATAGAATCCGCAGGTTTGCATTAAGGCATTGATTCGTTTGGATTGGCTTTTTGTAAGTATTTGCTTTGAATCGTGCAGACAACAGCCATTGTTTGCCAAGAACATAAAAACCTCTGAGAGCTCCTTACAATTCATCTCAAGAGAACATAGGTCGAAGTAGAAATCAAGCACATCAGAAGGGTCATTTTGAATATTCCCAAATGACTTGATGAAGTTGCACAAAGCTACATTTCGATATCCTACGGTTTTTTCTGATGCGGCAATGGTATCAGAATAGTTGATGGCTGAATTCTGTGAAAGGCTGCGCGCATAGGCTATGAATTCTTCTTTAGGATGTTTTAAATGGCTGAGCAGAATATCACAGATTACCATAGCCCCAGCGTTAATGAATGGATTTCTAGGGATGCCCTTATCGGCCTCTAGTTGGATTAAAGAATTAAATGCGGTTCCAGAGGGTTCTACTCCAACTCTCTCCCATATTTCCTCTCCCAGAATACCATAGGCTAGGCTAAGAGAAAGGACTTTGGCAATACTTTGAATCGAGAAGCGCTCTTGGAAATTCCCGATGCCGAAATTCTCTTGATCTAGTGTAGAAATATGTACCCCGAAGTGGTCTGCATTTACAAGTGCTAACTCCGGAATATAGGAAGCTGAATCTCCTTTGTTGTCAAGGTGATTAACCTTCTCGTAGACTTCCTGAATGATGTCATTAAAGTTCATGTTCTTGGCGGGATATTATAGGGAAGAATGTTCTGTGACCTGGTCTTATTGACGTAAGGGAGCTGCAGGTATTCACTATATTTTTCTGTTTTTGAGAGTTTATATATTCAAATTCTTGCTAACTCGTAATGTCTCTAGCCTTTAGATTTAACTGAATATAGTTCACCAACAAAAAATACAAGTGCCATTCCAAAATACAAGAAGCCTTCTATTTGTCTTGATTCAATAGAAGTGTCTATCTCAAGACCTTAGAATTTGATTTGTTCTGCGCTAGTAAAAATCTTATTTATTCCAATAAAACTGATTCCCATACTGAGTAAAATTAGAACAACTCCATTAAGTCTACATACTTTCATCGTATTGCTTTTTAACGTAGATACAAATTAGGAAATTCTATATAGTGAGATGGGAAATAGTAAAAACTCACCATAGAAAATCAACTATTCTGAGGTATGAATGGGTATATCAATTCGAGACCTACATGGAGAGGAGCTGAAACTCTAAAAATTCCAGATTCCGGATTAGCTGCGTTGAGCTCCCTTTGATAGTTCCCAGACTCATGGTTCAAGGCAGAATACGCAGCAGTTGGAGAATGACGTCAGACCAAAAAATTTAACAGAACGAACTTCAACCTCTCATAGTTTGCTCAGGGTAAGCCTCAAGCCTCCATTCCTATCTGCACGTCCAATGGACTTTACCTTTCATGCCTTCTTTCAAGACAGGGAGATTATAAGATTTGCTGTAACTAGGGGAGAGATCAGCTTTTTCACTAGAGCTGAAGCAGGTCAGAATGGCGCTGCGACCTTTTTCTATGCTCGCTGCGGTCAGATTTAATACCCGGCAGGCATTGTTGGTAATGCATAAAACAAATCGATCTAGCGGGATCTCATTGCTTAAGTGACTTTGATATTGGCTATAGAAACTCTCCATCAAGGCTATGCCTGTGGCGGCTTGGCCAAATTCCACCTTTTTATGTTCAACATCCTCAGGTCTGTGGTTAGAACTGATGCAGTCTATCGTTCCTTCATTCACTGCTTGAATTAGTGCCTTCCGATCTTTATCAGTGCGCAGGGGAGGATTCAGCTTATAGAGGGTTTTAAATCCGTCAACTTGCTTATCAGTCCAAAGGAGATTCGCTAAGAAAACTTCAGCCGTGATTTGCAGTCCTTCTTTTTTCGCTTCTTTAATCATTTTCGCTCCCTCAGCTGTGCTAAGACCCACTACGTGCATCTTAGATTCGGTATAGCGCAGAAGATCAATGTCTCTGCGCAGTTGTATGCTCTCTGTTATATGCGGATTTCCTTTCATGCCAAGCATGGTGCTCAGTGCCCCTTCATTCATCATGCTTCCTGCACTTAGCCCTGGATCCTGTGGGAAAGAACAGACTGTGCCTCCGAAATTCTTAACGTAGAGCAAGGCCTTTTTCATAAGTCCACTGTTCATCACGCTGTGCTCATCATCGCTGAAGAGACGAGCTCCCGCATCATGTAAATCGAACATCTCTGCCAGTTCTTTTCCCTCCATTCCTTTCGACATGGCTGCATAGGGATAGATGTTCAATCCGCTGTTTTTACTGCGCTGAATCAGGTATTCTACTCCGCTCTTGGAGTCTATGACAGGCAACGTACTCGGAACAGCGACTACTGATGTGAAACCACCGCGCAGCGCGGCTTTGATTCCGCTCTGAAGGTCTTCCTTGTATTCTTCTCCTGGATCCCTGAAATGCACATTCATGTCAATCCAGCCAGGGGAGAGCATAAGATCTTTTCCAATGAACTCAGTCTCTGTTCCTTTCTTCAATCCTTTGCCAATCTCATAAATCTTCCCCTTGCGAATGCGCACATCTGCACGTTTCCCATTCCAGCTGGAGGAGGAGTCTATGATTTTAGCGTCACGTATGAGTCTGTTCATGGTTTCCAGAATTTCAGGAGCAATACTTCAAAGGCTAGGAATATCAAAGCTGCGATTAAGAAGATCTTCCATAATTGTTTAGCACCCAAGTCGGCCATTTGTAATCCCCCGCCACCTATTGCTGAGAGTTCATTCAAGCGAATATTTGGATTGGCTTCGCACAATGTTTCTATCTCCTCTGTGCTATAAAATGCCATCACAGATTCCCTTCGGTCCTGGTCGTAGGCTAAAACTTGCAATACTTCTTCGCCCGCTTTTACAGAGTAAAATCCTACTTCTTGCACTTGCCCACGCACATGTATTTGGTTGACATTGCCGATGGATTGTTGCTCAGGAATAAACTCAATGAGGCCATCTTCAGATGACATTTTTAGTGGTTCGTCATTCTTAAGTCTGTACGAAACGGAGAGGGCTTCATCTCGTCCTATTGTCTGATAAAGCCTTGAGTTACGCGCGCTTGACTCGGCCATGCGTAGGAGGGAAGTGATGAAGATGGAATGAGAAGCCAGGTCTGACATCTCAGAATCTAAGGAAGCGCTCAAGACATAAGAGCGACCATTCTGGAAAGGGAAAGCGCTCAGTAAGCTGCTGCCGTCCTGTAAAGTGAGGAGTTTCTCTTCACTGCTCTCGACTCTGCTCAAGCTGGGATAATGTGCAACCGTACTAGGCAAGTTCATGTTGGCCGGAGCCTGCTCGAATACATCTTTGTAAAATGGATTCAGAAGGTCTATGGTACTTGCTTTTCTAGGCACAACACTCATAGCTTGAAAGGCATTGGCACCTATTCTAGAAAGCAAATTACGATAGGCATCCAGCGAAATATCGACAGCTGGAATGATAAGCAAGGTTCCGCCTTCGGCCACGAATTGTTCTAAAGCATTACTCAGTCCTGTGCTTGGTTCTTTGACCTGAGCGAGTATGACAAAGTCTTGAGCGGCCAAGGAAGCTAGATCCAAGCTACGTGGATCGCTTGAAGTGGTTTTGAAATAAGGATCCGAAGAGAATACTTTTAGGCAACGAGCATTCACATCAGCTGCGCCTATGAAAAGGATACGACTCTCTGCAGCCACTTGATAGCTGAAGAACAATTCATCATCGAAAACGATGGGATGATCTTCTATAGTAACGCGTCCTTTCATCCAGCCACTGTTCTCATTGCTGAATTTCAAGATGGAATCACTGCTTGAAAATGCCGCTATGTCCATGGATCCAATGGCTTTTTGCACGCCATTGATACTCAACTTAAGCGGAAGACCTTTAATGTCCTTAGCAGAACTGTTCACTACTTTGATCCGCAATTCCTCAGGAGTTTGGGCACTACGCAATGGGGAATAGAAAGAGACTGTGTCTATGTACACGTTGCCCTGGCCTTGACTCTGCATATAGAGCAAGGAAACATCCAAGCTACTATCGATCTTAGCAGGTTCTAGGTCGAACATCTGCTTTTGCATGTCAGAAAAAACGAAGAGACGCTGATTCTGCGCTCCTTGTTTTCTGAAAATGTCTTGCACCCTCGCGGCCACCTCGCCTAAAGATCGTTGCACAGGACTAGGCTTAACGTCATCTAAATACTCCAGGAGTTCAGTTGCACTGATGAGGCGTTGATGTTCCGGAGCGAAATCATTGGTCACAAGAAGGAATCGATCTGTTCTGCCAATTGAATTTACTAGGCTTCGCACTTGTTCTTTGGCCTGACGAAAAAGACTTCCCTTCTCATTCTCCAGCTCCATGGAGAAGCTGTTATCTAGGTATATAGCAATGTGCTTATCTCCTTGCAGCGTATCCTGATCAGTGAGTGGAATAAAAGGTCTACAAAATGCGAGGACCAGTGCCGTGATGGCAGCTAAGCGACTAAGCAAGACTAAGAGATGCTTCAATTTATTCCGCGAACGGGTCTGAAGCTCCACTTCTTTAAGGAAACGGACATTAGGAAAGACCAGCCTTTTAAAGCGTCTAAAATTGAAAAGATGAATGATAATAGGAATGAGCAATGCGAAGAGTGCGAACAGGAAAGCGGGATGCGTCAAACTCATGAGGGGCGAAGATAACATACCTCGCATTGAGATACGAAATAGAAAAGGGATTTTATCGCAGGATGTTCATACTTTCACAAAAAGACTTATAACTCATGGACAACACAGCGATAGCAAAAAGCGAACATCATCCTTATTATGCGGCCTATATCGCCAAGTCAGGCGAGAAGGAACTGCTTGCAGCGATGAAGGAGTCTGCGGAGCAAGTATTAGCGGCCTGGAAAGCCATCCCCAGCACCTGTTCTGACTTGAAATACCGAGATGGATCTTGGACTATCGCCCAGCTAATCCAGCATGTGAATGATGGAGAGCGCATCTTCGCTTATCGTGCATGTGCCTTGGCTAGAGGAGAACGGCAGCCGCTACCAGGTTTTGAAGAGAATGAATATGCTGCTGCTGAGATATCTAAGAATTCAAGCCTAGCCGATAGGATAGAAGAGTTTAGGCTACTTAGGGCTTCTAATATCTTGCTATTCAAGGGATTTACACCTGAGGTTTTGATGAATCAGGGCATAGTCAGTAACAGCAATATGTCTGTGCGGGCCATTGGAAGAATCCTAATTGGTCATGCCGTACATCATATGGAAGTTGTGAAAGAGCGATATGCTCCATTTTGGCAGAAGTAAATTCCGAGAATCTTCAATTAAATGATTAATTAGGTATTTACCCTCTTTAAATAGTGCCATAAGCAGGTCTTTTAACCGATAACTTGAAGAAACATCGTTCATTCACTAAGCAGTGGGTTAAGACCCCCATGGTGAGTGAAGAGCTGATGAAGAGCCTAAAATGAATGACCTCAAACGGGCCCTTGAGAAAAAAAAGGAGCTCCTGAAGGATAAGGAATTGGATGACCCTATTGCTTTATGAGACGTTTATCCATGTGGGATTAAGAGAGGGTAATAAGATACTTCTAGAATTCATGAGATGGATTCTCTTTATGAATCAAAATGGGAATTAAAATCAAAAGTAGAGCAAGGTCTTTCTTGCAGACGCCTGAATCTTCGATCCTGGTTTTTTTTGCGCAATCAGTCTCGATTTGTGATCTGCCAGCTTATTCAAAAACAAAAACCCCCAATGCAGATGCATTAGGGGTTTTCCTTCTTAGTGACCGCGCTAGGATTCAAACCTAGAACCTCCTGAGCCGTAATCAGGTGCGCTATTCAGTTGCGCCACGCAGCCTTAAAATCATCTTTTCAAATGAGAGTGCAAATATAGTATTCAAAATCCTTTTACAGACACTCTATATACAAATCTGACCATAGGCATATGATTAAGCCTGTACTTGGCCTCTAAGTTGTCACTGAGCTGTATCTTCTCAACGCTAGAGCGCCAATCTAAGTCTATGGTAAACTTGTCAAATTCCATATTGATTCCCGGCTGCACATATGCCCCGAAAGAGGTGATATTTGGGATGGAATTGTTCAATACCTGATTATTCCCAACTACGCTCTGTGCCCTCAGAATGCTAAATGATCTCGACCCTACGGTGAAATTATTCTCCTTGATTTTGATAGAGGTCATCATGGGCCCAAACTCGAAGTGCATAGCAATGTCTGTGGGTTTGGCCAGAGAGACTTGATACCCAAGGCTCAATTGTAAGCGGTCTTCCTTTCCTGAAATATCGAAGTTTCGGTAGATCTGTTGTGATGTGCCTGAATTAGGATCATCGTAGCCAAGAACGAAGGCATCAACAGTTTTCAGTCCAATGTAATTTGCATCCAATACGATGGCATTGGCCCAATTAAAGTGATAACGAACATTTCCGCCAAAAGCGACCGTATTCGTGTATTTCATATCTGTTGGATATTCGACCAATTGAAAATTAGAGACGCTATTCCCTAGTTCATTTTGGAATTGTTGTTGGATATATAGCAATTGGATATAGCTCCCTAAATCCAAGAATCCATCAGCCTTAGGTGTGCCATCATAGAACGAAGTTGGGTCATCATTGGGTAAGTAATAGCCTATGTTAATTCCGAACATGAAGCCTTTCTTTCCGGCTGGGTCTATGAAGACGAAATCTGATTCTGTTCTGTCTCCATCTTGCGCGAATGCCATTGGCATAGATGAGAAAAGGAACAGCAGCGTGCATAAAATCAGAAAAACATTCTTCATAGTCTTAGATTAAAAGATCCAGTTTTGGATGAGAAGCTGCAAAGATAAGGTGATGACCACACCGAAAAGGAAATAACGCAGCTTGTTGCGATCCAGACCTTTAAAACGAGAAAGGAGTTCCATTCCTATCAAGAGCACAACTGCGAAGACTAATTGTCCTATTTCCACTCCGATATTAAAGCCTAATGCGGCCTTTACATAGCCTTCACCGTTCCTGAAAAGAGAAGCGAATCCTTGGGCATAGGCCATCCCATGAATCAGTCCGAAAATGACAGTCATGATGTAAATGAAACGGCCTCCTTTATTTCCTGAGAACATGTGGTATAGCGCGGTTACCATGATGGTCAAGGGTATCATGAATTCTACCCAATCACTACTCACTTTAATGACCTCAGTAAATGCGATAATCAAAGCCACGGCATGTCCGAGTGTGAATGCCGTTAAGAGGAGCAGTATGCGCTTCCAGTCCTTATGATCATAGACTATGATCAGTGCTGTAATGAAGAGCAGATGATCTAGCGCATGTAAATCGAGGATATGTCCCCATCCCAATTTGAAATATGCCTCGAATCCGTTCATTTATCTTTATTAATCTCGAAGCTGCAAATGACGGGAAAATGATCTGACCAGGGCACCTTAGGAGAATCATACGTTTCAACTTCTATCTGATTATCATGAAAAATATGATCTATACGCAAGTAAGGCACAGGTCCATTATAGGTGTTCCCCATCCCGAATCGACAATCTACATAGGCGTCATCAAGTCCTTCTCGCACTATGCCGTAGGTATAAGATATAGGAGTGTCATTGAAATCTCCAGCCAGAATCACAGGATACGGACTTTCTGAAACTACGTTCATGATGCGCTCAATCTGTAAAGACCTTCGATCAAATCCATTTTTGAGTTTAGAGAGTATTTCGCCTACACTTCCCAGTGCTTGATTCATTTCCTGGTCCTTGCCTTCAAGCAGTCCATATTCATCTTTCCTGAAATGAATAGAGGCTAGGTGAGTATTGAATACCCGCACCGTATCGCTATCAGGGAATACAATATCAGAATAGATGCAATAATTATTAAAGTCTTCCTCAAAAGCGATGAATCCCCGGTTTACAATAGGGTGACGTGATAAGGTAACTACCCCGAAGTACTGGTCATGCTTGAACTCATGCGTATACTTCTCATGTTTGAACGTAGTATTGGTTGCCTTCAAAACATGTGGAAAGGTCTCGAAGCCGCCAGGACGGTCTTGGAAATAGAATTCTTGGAAGCAATATACATCTGCGTCAGCATTGGCCAGTTGAACCATCATACTATCGCGAATCTGAATATTGTCATCCCATTGGTAAAACCCAAAGAGCCTCACATTATATGTCATTGCACTATATGTGCCTTTATCACCTGTCCAAGAAAAGGGATTCCCGAAATAATCTATAATCATTCCCAGCCCTATAATCATGCTGATCAGGGAAAGGTATTTCCATTTAGATCCTTTGATGATCCAAAAAATAAAGAAGAGGCATATGACTGCAATAATCCCTGGGAAAGCAAGTCCAATAAATTGCAAACACTCGTTATCTCTAGGACTTATGATTCTGCTGCAATGAGCGAGGAAAAGGAACAGGACACATAGGATATTTAGTCCTACAAGGCTCATCTTGATGAATTTACGCATGATTCAACCCTTATCGCTGGCTTTGAAGAGGATCTCTTTCTCAGAGGCGCTCAGGCTTTCATATCCGCTTTTCGAGATTTTATCCAAGATGCGGTCAATCTCCTGTTGTTTCTCGCCTTTTTGTTCTGCATTACTCATAGGAACACTTGAATTCGAATTTCTATGTACTGTGAATTTTGTGCGTTTTCTGCCAAAATAAAAAGTACTCACATAGTCTGCTAGGCGATCAAACCAGGCGCCTAAATCTCTTCCTTGTTTTAGCTGACTTGCCCAAATGTATCCCCATAGCGCGCCACCAGCATGTGCGATATGCCCACCCATGTTTCCATTATTATTCGGAAGGCTTAAAACAATGAAGACCAAAGCAATCCATTTTAATTTCACTGGGCCAATAAAAGGAAGGCCCACTTCATAATCAGGTGCATAAGTGGTGATGGCAATAAATACAGCGAAAACAGCCGCAGATGCACCCAAAAGTGGAGGATAGGAGCCTTGAAGGGCTGGAATAAGATTGAAGGACAACACGAAGAGAAGGCCACCTATAAGACCTCCCATCCAATAGGTTTTCACGAACTTCTTAGCCCCCATGAGATCATATAAAATGCGCCCCCCGAAGTGAAGCCAGAGCATATTGACCAAGAGATGCCAAAATCCTTCATGCAAGAACATGTAAGTGACTAAAGTCCATGGCCTTGTGCTGAACAGACTTAAATCTGAAGGTAGAGCAAGCCACAGAACAGGATCTATATGGCTGGCTTGGGCAGCCCAAAAAATGAAAAGGAGAATCTTCAAAAACAAGAATACTCCAATATTGATCAAAACGTATTTCGCTACCGTTTCGCTCTGCGCATAAAGTCCTTTAATATCATCAATGATTCCTGCCATTCTCAATAGAAATTATCTTTCTTACTGTTCCAGTATTTGACAAGAATAAATCCGAAAAGCGCACCTCCTAAGTGTGCGAAGTGTGCAATATTATCACCTCCAAATCTTGACACGCCCAAGAACAATTCAACAGCTGCATAGATCAACACGAAGTACTTTGCTTTGATGGGCATAGGAATGAAGAGCATCATCAATTCTGTATTGGGGAAGAGTATGGCGAAACCTGCTAATACTCCAAATACAGCTCCTGAAGCTCCCACTACTGGAGTGCGATAAATGCCCATGAGATTCTGAATGGGTTCTACCATGTTGCTAGGAACCATTTGTCCAAGGCTTGAAGCGAGGAAACTGGACATTCCTTCTTCCTGAACAGTTTCCTGCATGGCCGGAGTGAGCTGTGAAAGCAATGACTGTACCTGAAAATAATCTACCAATTGATGTAAGAAAACAGCTCCTAATCCAGTGATGAGGTAGAAAATCAAGAACTTTTGTGGTCCCCAGACCCGCTCTAAGGGCGCCCCGAACATGAACAATGCAAACATGTTAAAGAAGATGTGCATGAGTCCCCCATGAGTGAACATGTGAGTTAGCAATTGATACGGAAGAAAACTAGGGGAGTCGAAATAATAGAGGGCAAAGGTCGACTGAAGACTGGGCGCAATGAATCCTGTGAAAAGAAATACCAACGCATTCAAAATAATCAGGCGTTGGGTTACCAAAGGTAGGTTGTTGAAGTTCATATGGTCCTTTTAAATTTTCTATCGAGTTCGTCCATGCCTATGTTTACAATAACGGCTTTACCTGAAGGGCTATGATAGGGTTGTTCGCAGGCGAATAGGCGATCAATCAGTTCTCTCATCTCTTCTCCTTTCAATCTTTTCTCTCCTGGATTCCTCATTCTTTGTGCCAATGTTCTAGCCAATGTCTCGTGCTTATTCTTCGCATTAGGTACTTCAGTTTTGAAGTCTTCCATCCATTCTTCTAACAACTTGAATACATCAAATTCCCCAGCAATGGCAGGCACACCATTGACCTTTATCGTTCTTGCCCCAAAGGGTTCAATATCAAATCCTATTGATTTGAATGCTTGCAGATGTTCAGTGATTAAGGCCATATCAGCAGCACTTAGATCCTTGGTCTCAGGAAAAAGTAATTGCTGTGATCTTCCTTCATTTAACGCGAGTGAGCGAATGAAGGTCTCATATAAAACACGCTCCTCGGCTCTCTGAATATCTATCACTATTAAGGCAGATTTGATGCTGCTGACCATATAGCGCTCGTTCAATTGATAGAAAAGTCGCTCTCTGCCATGCGTATCCATCGAAGGGAAGGTCATCTGCGATTTCTCATCTGGAGCCGTAGGATGGAATTCCTCTGTTTGCATTTGACGACTGACTTGATAGAGCTCCTTCCATGAATCACCTTGGCTCTGAGACCTTGATGGGAAGTTGATAGCGCGCTGTGAGGTCTGTTCTTTCTTTACAAATGGATTGTAGGAAGGGTCCACATTAATCTGAGGAATGTGGATGGCTTGTCCCTTCGTCATTGCTGGTACTTTGAAGCTATTTTCCTCATTGAAATCAATGGAGGGTGCGATGTTATATCTGCCTAGACTCCTTCTTACCGCTGACATCAAGATGGCATAGATCACTTTTTCATCCTCGAACTTCACCTCGGTCTTAGTGGGGTGTATGTTAATATCAACACGTTCTGTTGGCACAGAAAGAAAAAGGAAATAGGATGGCTGATTCTTCTCAGGTAGTAATTCATCATAGGCCCTAGAGATGGCATGATGCAAATAGCCGTTCTTGATGAATCGCTTATTTAGGAATAGATATTGTTCTCCTTTACTTCGTTTAGCAAATTCAGGTTTACCTACGAATCCTTCAACTCCTACTACATCTGTTGTTTCTTGCACAGGAACCAAACGCTGATCAAAGCTGTTTCCCATGATGCCCAACACACGCTGACGCAGCGCACCTGCTCGCAGATTGAACAGTTCCACATTATCATCCTTAACGAAAGTGAAGGCTATCTCAGGATGGGCCAAGGCTACTCGCTGAAATTCTTCGATGATGGTACGCAGCTCCGTGTTGTCCGATTTCAAGAATTTCCTTCGGGCAGGGACATTGTAAAAGAGATTTTTCACAGAAAAGGAACTTCCTGTGCTCTGTGCACATGGCTCTTGCTCTATGACCTTACTTCCTTCTATGATAATGCGGGTTCCTAGATTCATCTGCTCCTGGCAGGTCTTGAGCTCTACATGAGAAATAGCCGCGATGGAGGCCAAGGCCTCACCTCGGAAACCCTTCGTATGTAAATAAAAGAGGTCTTCAGCCTTATTGATCTTACTGGTAGCGTGTCGCTCAAAGGACATGCGGGCATCGACCTCGCTCATGCCTTTCCCATCATCAATGACTTGGATGAGTTTTCGCCCAGCTTCTTTAATGATGAGCTGAATCTTTACTGCACCCGCGTCTATAGCGTTCTCCATCAATTCCTTGACCACCGAGGCAGGTCGTTGAATAACCTCACCAGCAGCAATCTGATTGGCTACAGAATCAGGAAGAAGATTGATTATATCCATGATGGTCTTAGCTCTTTCAGAAATATGATCTATAGAATGCATACAAGCAGATGATAAGACCTATGAATATGATGGAAAGCCTCCGCGTACGTCCATTATCATGGATAGGCGTGTGACGGGAACCCCAAGAATCTTGAATAGCGTCTTCCATGCGAAGTCGAGATTCCAAACTCTTCTGCTCTTCCAGTTCGCTTTCTTTCTTGGCTTGTCTGACACGTTTTTCAAAGTCTTCTTTCTCTCGATTATAATGGCGTGGTGTGAAATTGAAACCTCTTGGCCTATTCTTCACGCCCTTAAATACAGTTGGAATTTTAGGTGGTTCCATGGCTACAAAGTTATCTGTTCTCTTCTGAACGCAAGGTGAAAGTGATAATTGGCTAAATTGTCCCGCCAACAGATAATTTTCTTGATTCAAACCCCATTCCTTATTCCATGAGACATTCTATACTCATCTTCCTCACATGTGCACTCAGTCTGACCTTGTTTGCTCAAGATACCACCCGTGTTCAGACAATAGATTTCTCTGATATCACTAAGCGAAGAGGCTGGTATGAGTTCCCTGATGATCCTCAGAATTACCGTAAGATCATCATGCGCTATACGTTGAAATGTGACCTTGCCACCACGCAGGATAATTTCGCCTGTGGGGAATGGGATTACACCACATATACAGATTTGTATGCTTACGAGAACCTAGAAACGCCTTATTTCTTAATGGGTACTCAGACTTTGGACAGCATTCCTTATCGTGATGTTCCTGCCTATGATTACTTCCAATCGTATCAGTATTTCACCATATATGATCAAGTCATTTCCTCAGAATCTTTCGTCATAGGAACTGGAAATACCTTGTCTACTGAGAGTTTTAGAAAGGACAGAGTGAATCATAGAGCTCAATACCTTTACACAGCAACTGAACTCAGTGCTGCTGGTCTGCTGGCTGGATCCATAGATCGCATGCAAGTGGAGATGCTGGGAGCAGGAGGTGAAATAGATCATCTTATTATTCGAATGAAACATAGTTCAGCCAGCGTATTGACTGAAGGGCCAGCTGAGATGGATGGGTTTCAAACGGTGTATCACTTTAATTCAGATCTTCCTTTTCTTGGCCCACATTCCTTTGATTTTACAAGCCCTTTTGAATGGGACGGTGTGTCTAATCTGCTTGTAGATTTCTCATCTACGGGTTCATCTACCTCAGGAATGGTGATGATAGATGCCATGGATACGGGAGCTGATTTGGGATTAGTATCCAGCCAAGAGGACCGATATCTAGACTTTGAAGGAGATGAATATGTAGAGATTCCGGCAGAAGTTTTTTCTGAGATTGATCAGGAAATAAGCATCAGTTTCTGGGCCTACGGAGATGAAACGACAATGCCTTTCAATACATGGGCTTTTGAAGGAGTAGATGACTTAAATAGGAGAGTGGTTAATGCTCACCTGCCATGGAGTAATGGACGTGTGTATTGGGATGCCGGACATGCTATGTCTACTTCTTATGACCGAATAGATATGGCTGTGGATCCTAGTGATTTCGCAGGAAAATGGACGCATTGGACCTTTGTTAAGAATGCATCTACAGGCATGATGGCCATTTACATGAACGGAACCCAAGTACTTTCAGGAACAGGTAAAACGAAAAGCATGGCTGGTCTAACACGTTTCAAGCTGGGAGGTCGTGGCGATAGTCCTTTTGGAGGAAATTACGATGGACATATTGATGAATTCCAAATCTGGAGCAAGGCCCTCACTGAGGCTGAAGTTCAAGACTATATGTATAAATCAATAGATGCATCACATCCTCAATACGGTTCGCTAAAAGCTGCATATGCCTTTGATGAACTTCAAGGAGCTGCAGCAACGGATTACAGCGGAGCAGGAAATCATGCACAACTTATGGGCTTGCCAACTAGAGTTACCGAGCAGGGTGGAAACCTCAACAGAAATCTCACTCTAACTTCTGTGAGGCCTGTGTTGACACTTACTTCAGGAGACTACGTTACAAGTCTTGGCGAAGTTTTAGTCACTGATTCTGTGGCTCATGACTTGGTTTCCATCATAGAGACACTCCCTTACATTGATCAGAACGTTGCAGGTATTTCCTACACTTATGTGGATACGAATTATGTATACATGCCGGGTTCATCCTTTACCTACGCGCCAGATGGTAGCGTTCTTGATGAGGCCGTCTTAGATGCCACCTCAGTCTTTTATAACAGCTTCAAACAGAACCGTCATCAACTACAGAACTATGTGACTCCGTATGGCATTGGCTTAAGCCTAGGTCAGAACGGTTTCCGCTGGGAGTATGAAGTGACTGATTATGCCTTGGCCCTCAATGGGTTGGTAGAAATAGCTGCCGGAAATCAGCAAGAGCTGATTGATCTGGAATTTGATTTCATTACAGGAACACCACCTCGTGATATCTTGGATTTCGAGACGATATGGCTGGGCGATTATGGCCATGCGAATATTGCCGATGATGTCGTGTTACCTGCGGTTCCTAGGACCTTGAATGCTGATGCTTCAGAATTTATGTTGCGTTCACGTACCACTGGTCACTGGTTCGGAGGATTTAATAATTGCGCTGAATTCTGTCCAAAGACTTTCCACATTGACATAGATGGAACCGAACGTTTCTCATGGTTGAATTGGAAAGAATGTTCTGATAATCCCGTAATCGACCAGGGTGGAACCTGGATCTATGACCGCGCGGGCTGGTGTCCTGGAACCTTTGCTGATTCATATGACCATGAATTGACTCCTTATGTGAATGCTGGTGAAACCCATGAGATTGACTTTGGAATGCAAGCGTACCCAAATGGAGGAGGCGAAGGGAACTACAGAACCACCTTGCAGCTCTTCCAATACGGTCCTAAGAACTTTCAGAATGATATAGAACTTGTGGACATCATTTCTCCTAATGATTGGGAATTCCATAACCTCTATAATCCTATTTGTAAAGACCCTGTGATTGCTATTCGAAATGTTGGAGCGCAGACATTGACCTCGGCTACCATCACCTATAATGTGAGTGGGGGTGTTGAAGAGAGTTATGAATGGACAGGTTCATTGGACTTCAAAGAAGCTACTCAGATTACGCTTCCTATCTCAGGTCAGTCCTTCTGGAATGGAAATGGAGAGGAGAAATTTCATGTCACTGCTTCTCAGCCTAATGGGTTAGCAGATGAGAATATGGAGAACTCAGTGATGTCAGCTGCTTATGAGATGCCCGATGTCTACACTGAGCCTTTCTACATCTGGCTGAAAACTAATCTTGCCTATACTGAGATAGAATACTGGGTTTATGATGAACTGGGGAATGAAATCTTAAACCGAGACCCTACTGCAGGATATACGGAATACAAGGACACCCTTGACCTTCCTAATGGCTGTTATACCCTTCACTTAGAGGATTTAGGACAAGATGGACTTTCCTTTTTTGCCAATAATGATGGCAATGGATTCTTCAGGACACGTAAGGTGAGTGGAGCTATTGTAGAGAATTTTAATCCAAGTTTTGGAGGCTTTATCAATTATCATTTCATGGTAGATCAGGCTACTGGAGTAGGAGAACCCTTCGATGATAAGTTTGTCACAGTTTTCCCTAATCCCACCGAAGACGGACTTTTCTTTCTCAATGTAGAAGGCTATTATGGAAGTGAATTAACCTTGGAAGTGCTAGATGCTCAAGGAAGATCAGTACTGCAACAAATAGATGCTTCAATGGCTGATCAGAAAAAAATAGAAATCGACCTTCAAGACTCGGCAAAGGGTATTTACTTTGCACGCATAATGATCGATGGCCGACAGGTCATTAGAAAATTGATCAAAGAATAAATCGTAACACATGAATACATCAAGATTGACACTGATTTCCTGCGCATTGGTATTTGCTCTCGCTTCATGCGGGAATAAGACCACCACGAGCTCAGTTCAAACCGAAGAAAAGGCTGTAGAAACGGCCAAAGAAAAAGTACCAACTATGAAACTAGAAGACGGAATGTACGCGAAGATCACCACGAATAAAGGTGAGATAATGCTCCAATTGGAGTTTGAGAAGGCTCCTATAACAGTAGCCAACTTTGTTGGTCTTGCTGAAGGAAAGATTCAGAATGATTCAAAGCCACTAGGAACACCTTTCTATGATGGAATCATTTTCCATCGTGTTATTTCTAAAGCGAATGGAGATGGTCAAGACTTTATGGTTCAGACTGGTGACCCACTAGGAAAGGGGATTGGAGGTCCTGGATATAAGTTCCAAGATGAATTCGTTCCTGAATTGAAGCATGACAAGCCAGGTGTCCTTTCTATGGCTAATTCAGGTCCGTATACGAATGGAAGCCAGATTTTCATCACTATCGTTCCTACTCCTTGGTTAGACGGTAAACACACCATCTTTGGTCATGTGATTTCAGGACAAGATATCGTGGATTCAACACTTGGTGGTGATGTCATGAAGAAAGTAGAGATCATCAGAGAAGGAAAAGCAGCGAAAGAATTCGATGCTGGAGCCATTTTTAAGGAGAAAGCAGTCCTTCGTTAATTTGAAATAGTATTTGAAATCAGCCCTTCTGGAAACAGAAGGGCTTTTTTAATGTCATTTTCTGAATTGCTTAGTGAAGCTATTTCGCATTACCTTCATGCAATTGATCCATAATAATCTATGAAACTACATCTACTTTCCATCGCTCTTGTATCATGTTTTTCCATTGCTGATGCGCAGATTAGTATAAATCAGAATCATATGCCCAGTGCGAATGAACAGTTTAATTACAGACTGACTGGAGTGCTTCCAGGTAGCGTGGATCCGGCTGCCACAGGAGAGGGAATGACTTGGGATTACAGCGCACTAGACCAAGGATTAGCAATGGTAGACAGTTTTTTCACAGTGGGATCAGCACCGTTTACGTATCAGATTTTCTTCAATAATCAGCTCTTCTATCCTAATTACAAGGCTGATTATGCCCGCAGGGATGCTGATGTGAACTTCGGGTTAGTGAATCTAACAAACACCTTTGTTTTCTATAAGAACAATGCTCAAGGCCTAAGGAATTTAGGGTATGGCGCTGAGGTAAATGGTATTCCGACACCCGTTCAGAATGACCCAATAGACTATATCTATGAGTTTCCGCTGAACTATCAAGATGCATTTACAGGTCATTCGGAAAGCGAAGTAGCTATTCCTACCTTAGGTTATTTCCACAGGAGTTTAGATCGTTCTACGATTGTAGAAGGCTATGGCACATTGAACTTACCAGGAGTGAGT
>ERZ888423.1026-NODE-1026-length-26233-cov-14.447781_pt1 | contig 26233 bp, 22 predicted proteins | sample MGYA00520523_ERZ888423 | MGnify/ENA primary metagenome ERZ888423 (study PRJEB32303, sample SAMEA104408611) | aquatic metagenome | biome: Brackish water; feature: Pelagic; material: water | place: Baltic Sea | collected 2014-06-08T10:24:00 | depth 30,27 m ...
AAGTGAAATTTATTTACTCAAATACATTTTTCTTCGTGAGTACAATTCATAAAACTGATCGTCTTTCAAATCATCAATAAACAAGATACTTTCTCCAGTCGATTTCATTTCTGGTCCTAATGCTTTATTTACATTATGAAACTTACTGAAAGAGAAAACGGGTTGCTTAATAGCATATCCTTTCAATTGTGGGTTAAATTTAAAATCAGTTACCTTATTATGTCCTAACATTACTTTTGTAGCGTAATTTACATACGGCTCCCCGTAAGCTTTTGCAATAAATGGTAAAGTTCTAGACGCTCTTGGATTCGCTTCAATGATATAAACAATATCGTCTTTAATCGCAAATTGAATGTTGATTAAACCAACAGTTCTTAATGCCAAAGCGATATTATGCGTGTGATCTTTAATTTGTTGCATTACAAACTCCCCTAAATTAAAAGGTGGTAAAGTCGCATTACTATCTCCAGAATGCACTCCACAAGGTTCAATGTGTTCCATTATTCCAATGATATACACGTTTTCACCATCGCAAATAGCATCTGCTTCGGCTTCGATAGCACCATCTAAATAATGATCTAAAAGCAATTTGTTTCCAGGAATTGTTTTCAATAAATTGACAACATGCTCTTCCAATTCTTGTTTATTGATAACGATTTTCATTCCCTGAAACCCAATTAGAAAAAGAAGATTGATTAAAAATAAAGGCAAATCGTCCATGAATTTTCAATCTAGGAATACTGTCTTTTTTCTGCTGTGAAAAAGAATTTGAAGCAAAAAGAAGAAAAAGAAGAAAAATTATTTTTTTCATTCAATTTTGTTATAATTAACAAAAATAAAACTGTAAAAATGTAATATTTCTTAAAATACTACTATTTTTTTGTTTTATAAATTGGCACTGAAGAGCAAGCTTCTCCAAATAAAATACTTTTTGCAATGGGTTGTAATTTTTCTAATAAAAATGAATATGCTGCAATTGGGACCGGTTTTTCTGAACAACCTTTTACAATTACTGGCTTGTCATTAAAATCTGAAAGGTCTAAAAAATTGATCAATTCTTGAAAAAGAACTGTTTCTAAAACATCCAAATTACCAATAACCACTTTGTTTGCAAAAGGAATCAATTTAGAATTTACCAACATAAATGCCCAAGAAGGAATAATTGCATCAACAGAGCAATGAACAGCCACAAAACAATGTTGATATTGTGACCAATCATGGTTTGCAACAGATTCTCTGAACTCTTTTTCTTTTAAAATAATTTCTTGAAATAACCAATCTTTGATATCAAACAAAATGCGTTTTCCATCAGGATAGATTTCCTCTAAGTCGACGGTTTTTAAAGAGCTATTTGCAACTTTATTGATGATTCCCATATTTCAGTTCAAAGTTTAAAATTCAAAATTCAAGGTTTGTTTGACTACTAATAACTAATAACCAAAAACTAACAACTATTATTAAAGCATTCCCAATTCCAATTTGGCTTCTTCACTCATCATTTCTGAAGTCCATGTTGGATCGAAAGTGATTTCTACTTCACAATTATTAATTTCTTTCAGGGTTTTAACTTTTTCCTCAACTTCAACAGGCAAGGTTTCTGCAACAGGACAATTGGGTGAAGTTAAGGTCATTAAGATTTTCGCATCATGATCTTCAGACACAAAAACATCGTAAATCAATCCTAATTCATAAATATCCACAGGAATTTCTGGGTCGTAAATGGTTTTTAAAACACGAATAATTTTATCCCCAATTTCATCTAATTCTTTATCTGTCATTTTTTTAAAATCTTAGGTAGTTAATTTTGATTGTTGTGCAATCGCATACATTTTAATCTGTTTAATCATCGAAACCAAACCATTGGCTCTTGTTGGAGAAAGATGTTCTTTCAATCCTATTTTGTCAAGAAAATCAGTATTTGACTCTAAAATATCAATAGGTTTTTGACCAGAGTAAACGCGCAATAACAATGCAACAATCCCTTTTGTTAAAATAGCATCACTATCAGCCGTAAATTTTACAGTGTCTTTTTCCAATTCAGAAAACATCCAAACTTTTGATTGACACCCTTTTATCAAATTTTCATCCAATTTATATTCAGTATCAATGATTGGTAGCGATTTACCGAGTTCGATTATATATTCATAACGTTCCATCCAATCTTCAAACATCGAAAACTCATCAATAATTTCTTCTTGTATTTCTTTGATAGTCATTTTTTAAACTTATTTTTGCGGCTTAAATTTGTTTTGCAATATTGATGTGCAAAATTACTGATAAAAATTAAATTAATCTAAATAACACTGAGAATCAAAGAAACTGTTTTAGAAAACTTTTAACGAAAATTTTTATTCAGCAAAACAAAAATGATACACAATGAGTAAACTTTTGGCAGTTGGCACAGTAGCTTTTGATGCTATTGAAACGCCTTTTGGAAAAACAAATAAAATTTTAGGGGGTTCAGGCACTTTTGTTGGGTTGGCTGCAAGTCAATTTGGCATTGAAACTGGCATTGTTTCTGTGGTTGGCGGAGATTTTCCTGAGGCTTATTTATCGATGATGAATGAGAAAGGAATCAATACTGATGGAATAGAAATCATCAAATCAGGAAAAACTTTTTTCTGGAGTGGACGTTATCACAATGACATGAATTCTAGAGACACTTTGATTACGGAACTGAATGTTTTAGAGGATTTTAAACCGGTAGTTCCTGAAAAATTTAGAGATGCAAAAATAGTGATGTTGGGCAATTTACATCCTTCAGTGCAAGATTCAGTGATTGCACAAATGACTGAAAAACCAACATTGATTGTCTTAGACACCATGAATTTTTGGATGAATATTGCCTTAGAAGAACTGCATCAAGTATTGAAAAAAGTAGATGTAATCACCATCAATGATGAAGAAGCTCGTCAACTTTCAGGAGAATATTCTTTGGTAAATGCCGCCAAAAAAATTCATGATATGGGACCAAAATTTGTGGTGATCAAAAAAGGGGAGCATGGCGCTTTGTTATTCAATGAAGGAAATATGTTTTTTGCACCTGCATTGCCATTGGCAGAAGTTTTTGACCCAACAGGAGCTGGAGATACTTTCGCTGGAGGATTTTGTGGATATTTGGCAAAAACAGGAGACATTTCCTTTGAAAACATGAAAAATGCTATTATTTATGGCTCAAATTTAGCATCGTTTTGTGTGGAAAAATTTGGTACAGAACGTATGCAAGAATTAACTTCGGAAGAACTTATCAACCGTTTGCAAGCCTTCAAGGAATTGACACAATTTGACATAAAATTATCGTAATTTTAATCCGCAGTTTTTTCGCTGCGGATTTTTTTTTAATATTAAAATAAAACTATTAAAGTAAAAATGAGTGATGCTATCAAACACGAATGTGGAATTGCACTTGTTCGATTAAAAAAACCGCTACAGTTTTATAAAGACAAATATGGTTCTGCTTTTTACGGAATCAATAAAATGTATTTATTGATGGAAAAACAGCACAATCGTGGTCAAGACGGAGCTGGTTTTGCGAGTGTAAAATTCAATGTTGACCCTGGTACAAGATATATCAGTAGAGTTCGCTCAAATCAAGCGCAACCAATTCAGGATATTTTTGCTCAAATCAATGAACGAATCAATAGTACTTTTGAAGAATTTCCACAAAGAATAGATGATGTAAAATGGCAAGAAGAAAACATGCCTTATATTGGAAATTTGTTTTTGGGGCATGTCCGTTATGGAACTTTTGGAAAAAATAGCATCGAAAGTGTTCACCCGTTTTTGCGTCAAAGCAATTGGAAACATAAAAATTTGATAGTTGCTGGAAATTTCAACATGACCAATTCCAATCAAATTTTAGAAGAATTGATTGAACTAGGACAACATCCAAAAGAATTTACAGACACAGTAACTGTAATGGAAAAAATTGGTCATTTTTTGGAAGATGAAGTTGCCAAATTGTATCAAGAAGCCAAAAAAGAAGGATTTAATAAACGAGAAGCATCCACTTATATTGAAGAACATTTAAGCCTGAAAAAAGTATTGAAGAGATCTTCAAAAAGTTGGGATGGAGGCTATGCAATGGCTGGTTTGGTGGGTCATGGAGATGCATTTGTATTGAGAGATCCGAATGGAATTAGACCAACATTTTTCTTTGAAAACGATGAGGTTGTTGCTGTTGCTTCAGAAAGACCAGTGATTCAAACCGTTTTTAATGTAAAGATTGAAGATGTCAAAGAATTGGAACCAGGTCATGCATTAATTATCAAAAAAAGTGGAAAAACCTCTGTAAAATTGGTCAATGAACCCGGCATAAAAAAATCCTGTTCTTTTGAGCGAATTTATTTTTCAAGAGGAAGTGATGCCAGCATTTATAAAGAGCGAAAAAATTTGGGAAAATATGTGTTTCCTCAAGTTTTAAAATCGATTGATAGCGATATTGCCAATACTGTTTTTTCATACATTCCAAATACTGCTGAAACCTCCTTTTATGGAATGACAGAAGCTGCTGAAGATTTATTAAATGAGCAAAAAACATCAAAAATTTTAGCAGGTGGTAAAAATTTATCTGCTCAAAAAGTAACTGAAATTTTATCTGAAAGACCTCGATTTGAAAAAATAGCGATTAAAGATGCAAAATTGAGAACTTTTATTGCGGATGATAGTTCAAGAGATGATTTGGTTGAGCATGTGTATGATGTAACATATGGCGTCGTAAAACCTACTGATAATTTAGTTGTTATTGATGATAGTATTGTTCGAGGAACCACTTTGAAAAAGAGTATTATCAGAATTTTAGATAGATTACAACCGAAAAAAATTGTGATTGTTTCTTCTGCTCCGCAAATTCGTTATCCAGATTGTTACGGAATTGATATGGCAAGAATTGATGCTTTTATTGCTTTCAAAGCGGCTTTAGAATTGCTAAAAGACCACAATAAATATCATATTGTGGATGAGGTTTACCAAAAATGCAAAGAACAACAATCCCATAAAGATTTGGAAATCATCAATCATGTTAAGGAAATTTACAATCTTTTTTCAGCGGAAGAAATTTCAGCTAAAATTGCACAAATGCTCAAAACAGATGATATCAATGCTGAAGTGGAAGTGATTTATCAAACCATTGAAGGTTTGCACAAAGCCTGTCCAGAAAATTTAGGTGATTGGTATTTTACTGGAAATTATCCAACTCCCGGAGGACATAGAGTTGTAAATCAAGCGTTTATTAATTTCTATGAAGGAAATAATAAAAGGGCTTATTAAGATGAAATGTCTAATAAATAAAAAAAGCAGAGAATTTTAAGGTTTTCTATAAAAGTTATAAAAGTTCTTTAAATAGACGCTTTCAATAATTCTCTGTTCATTCGTGCAATCACATCTAAAGAAATTCCTTTAGGGCATTCTACCTCGCAAGCTCCTGTATTGGTACAGTTTCCAAAACCTTCTAAATCCATTTGCGCAATCATGTTTTTTACACGATCTGCAGCCTCTACTTGACCTTGTGGCAGTAAAGCATATTGTGACACTTTTGCGCCCACAAATAACATGGCTGATGAGTTTTTACAAGAAGCTACGCAGGCCCCACAACCAATACACATTGCTGCGTCCATTGCTGTATCTGCAGAGTGTTTTGAAATTGGAATCGAGTTGGCATCTTGCGTATTTCCAGAAGTGTTTACAGAAATATAACCCCCCGCATGTTGAATTCTGTCGAAAGCACTTCTGTCAACAACCAAGTCTTTAATCACAGGAAATGCAGTAGCTCTAAAAGGTTCAATAGTAATAGTATCTCCATCATGGAATTTTCTCATGTGCAATTGACAGGTAGTAACTCCTCTGTCAGGACCGTGTGCCTCCCCATTGATATACATAGAACACATTCCACAAATGCCTTCTCTACAATCGTGGTCAAAAGAAACTGGTTCGTCTCCTTTGTTGATGAGTTGTTCGTTCAAAACATCCATCATTTCTAAGAAAGACATGTGTTCTGAAATTTCAGATACTTTATAATCGACCATTTGACCCTTAGAACGGGCATCTTTTTGTCTCCAAATTTTTAATCTTAAATTCATTTTTTTATGCTTTAAGCTGTTAGCTTTTGGCAATTAGTTAGATGCTAATGACTAAATGCTAAAAGCAAGTATTATTTATAACTTCTCTCTTTTACCTCAATATTCTCGTAATCCAAGACTTCTTTGTGAAGAACAGCGTCTTTTGGTTCGCCTTTATATTCCCAAGCTGACACGTATTGAAACTCTTTTCTTCTTTTTGCTTCGCCTTCTGAAGTTTGGTGTTCTTCTCTAAAATGACCCCCTGCTGATTCTTCTCTTTGAAGAGCGTCTTTTGCAAACAATTCCCCCAATTCCAAAAAATCTGCTACTCTTCCTGCTTTTGCGAGTTCTTCATTAAATTGATTTTCTGAACCTGGCACAGAAACGTTTTGCCAAAAATCTTTTCTCAGAGCAGAAATTTCTTCAATAGCTTCTTTTAATCCTTCTTCGTTTCTTGACATGCCACATTTGTCCCACATAATTTTTCCTAATTTTTTGTGGTAATAATCTACTGAATGTGTCCCTTTATTATTGATAAAGAAACTAATAGCATCTTTTACTGATTTTTCTGCTTCGTCAAATTCTGGAGTATCAGTTGAAATTTTTCCAGTTCTGATGTCGTCTGCTAGATAATCTCCAATCGTATAAGGCAATACAAAATACCCATCAGCCAACCCTTGCATCAAAGCAGAAGCACCCAATCTATTTGCTCCGTGTTCAGAAAAATTAGCTTCTCCAATGGCATAACAGCCAGGAATTGTGGTCATCAAATTATAATCAACCCAAACACCGCCCATAGTATAATGCACAGCTGGATAAATCATCATAGGTGTTTTATATGGATTTTCATCAACAATTTTTTCATACATCTGGAATAAATTTCCATATTTTGCCTCAACAATTTTTTGTCCTAATTCAATGATTTTTTCTTTGGTAGGATTAATTAAATTCTGAATTTTTGCTTGCTCTTTTCCATACCTTTCAAAAGATGATGCGAAATCTAAAAACACAGCTTCACCAGTTGCATTTACCCCAAAACCAGCATCACAACGCTCTTTTGCAGCTCTTGAAGCAACGTCTCTTGGTACCAAATTACCAAAAGCAGGATAACGTCTTTCTAAGAAATAATCTCTTTGATCTTCGGTTAATTCTGTTGGTTTTTTGCTTCTATCTCTAATTGCTTTGGAATCTTCCAACCTTTTTGGAACCCAAATTCGTCCATCATTTCTCAATGATTCAGACATCAATGTTAATTTTGATTGATAATCTCCTGAACGTGGAATACACGTTGGATGAATTTGTGTAAAACAAGGATTTGCAAAAAATGCACCTTTTTTATGAATTTTCCAAGCAGCAGTTACGTTTGAACCCATGGCGTTTGTTGAAAGGAAATATACATTTCCATATCCACCAGAAGCAATTACAACTGCGTGTGCGGAATGACGCTCAATTTCACCAGTCACCAAATTGCGAGCAATAATTCCTCTGGCTTTTCCATCAACCAGCACAACATCTAACATTTCGTGTCTGTTAAACATTTCAATTTTACCACGTGCAATTTGTCTATTCATTGCAGAATAAGCGCCTAATAATAATTGCTGGCCTGTTTGTCCTTTTGCATAAAATGTTCTAGAAACAAGCACACCACCAAAAGAGCGGTTGTCTAACAATCCTCCATAATCACGTGCAAAAGGAACTCCTTGTGCCACACATTGATCAATGATATTTGTAGAAACTTCTGCCAATCTATATACGTTTGCCTCTCTTGAACGATAATCTCCCCCTTTAACAGTATCGTAAAATAATCTATAGGTTGAATCTCCATCTCCTTGATAATTTTTTGCAGCATTGATTCCTCCCTGAGCGGCAATAGAATGGGCTCTTCTTGGAGAATCTTGGTAACAAAAAGTTTTTACGTTGTATCCTAATTCTGCCAAAGTTGCAGATGCTGAACCACCAGCCAAGCCTGTTCCAACCACAATTACATCAATATGACGTTTGTTGGCAGGATTTACCAAGTTAATTTTGTTTTTATAATCTGTCCATTTATCTTTTAGTGGCCCTTGAGGAATTTTTGAATTTAAAGTCATAACGAAAGATTAATGTTTAAAATAGTGAAAAAACGCGATTAAAATAAATCCTAAAGGAATAATGATTGCATAAGCCGTTCCAACATTTCCAAGTTTTTTTCTTAAAGAAGCTGCCCCTACTGATTGAAAAGCGGATGTAAATCCATGAGCCAAATGCAATCCTAAAAATACAAATGCTACTGCATATGCACCAACTCTTAATGGATTTACAAATTTGTGTTTTAAATGTTCGTAATAACGAAATTCTCCGTCATCCAAACCAGACCAATCCCCTTTGATGAATTTGGTATTGATTTCCGGAAACCAAAAATCGATAAAATGCAACGCTATAAATGCTAGAATTACAAAACCACTCCAAATCATATTTCGGCTCATCCAAGTTGAATTGGCTGCACCATTGTTTTTTGCATAAGAAACTTGTCTTGCTTTGTTGTTTTTTATCTCTAGAATAAAACCCATCACAAAGTGAAAAACAACCCCAAAAATCAATACTGGCTGAAGTGCAAATTGAACCAATGGATTTGTTCCCATAAAATGAGAAACTTCATTGAACAAATCAGGATTGAAAACCGATAAAGTATTGATAAAAAGGTGTTGTAACAAAAATATCATTAAGAAGAAGGCTGAAATTGCCATCGCTACTTTTCTCCCTACTGAAGATTTGAAAAATCCGCTCATTATTTTGTTTAGTTAAAATTTTGATACAAAAATACGGCTAAACGAAATGGTTTACAAAGAAATTACAACGATTTCGAGAGTATTTAGAATAATTTTAAATTAATTTTAAGGAATTTGATTTGAGTTTATCAGACATTTGTTGTTTTTCCAAGTTCCTTTTAAATCTTCATTTGGGATAGTATTGTTTTCACAAGTTAAAAAGTTTCCTTTTGAGTCTTTTTAAAAGAGGAACTTATCGAAGGCGTTAATTTATTTTCATTCTAAAAATAATAATGAGGTCTAAAAACCTCTTTTTTTGAGCTTGTTTTTCTGAAAATAAATATAAAATGACAAATTATTGATTTAAAACAAAGAATCAACCTATTTTTGCAGGATATTTAGAACAATCTGTTTTAGGATTGTTTCTTAAAATTCATTTATGTCATTTAAATCTTTAGGATTAACCGCTGCGTTTGTAAAAGCAGTCGAAGAGAAAGGGTACACAACGCCTTCTCTAATTCAACAAAAAACAATTCCAATTATTTTAGAAGGTAAAGATGTCTTGGCATCTGCACAAACTGGAACTGGAAAAACTGCTGGATTTACGTTACCTGTTTTGCAATATTTAACAGAAACCAAACAACAAAAAAACGGTCCTTTGCGTGCTTTGGTTTTAACGCCAACTAGAGAATTGGCTGCGCAAGTGCATGAAAATATCAAGGAATATAGTAAATATACAGACATTAAATCAGGAGTGGTTTTTGGTGGTGTAAACATTGTTTCACAAAAATCGATGCTCAAAAATGGGGTGGATATTTTGGTAGCAACTCCAGGAAGACTGTTGGATTTGTATGAGCAAAATTCAGTGTCATTCAAACTAATTGATGTGTTGATTTTAGACGAAGCTGATAGAATGTTAGACATGGGTTTTGCAAGAGATTTGAACAAACTCATAAGTTTTATGCCGGTAAAACGTCAAAACTTACTTTTCTCTGCAACTTTTTCACCAGAAATCAGAAAATTGGCGGAAGGAATTTTAAAAAATCCAGTTTCTGTAGCTGCTGAACCACAAAATTCAACAGCAGTTAAAGTAACGCACAAAGTATATAAAATAGATAAAAACAAAAAAACTACTTTTACTATCAAATTGATTACTGACAATGATTGGCAACAAGTATTGATTTTTACAAGAACCAAACATGGAGCCAATAAATTGACTGAAAGTTTGTTAAAAGCAAAAATTACTGCAGCTGCCATTCATGGAAATAAAAGTCAAGGAGCAAGAACAAAAGCTTTAAAAAACTTCAAAGAAAACTCTATAAAAGTTTTAGTTGCTACAGATATTGCAGCTCGTGGTTTGGACATTCCATTATTGCCTCATGTCATCAATTATGAATTGCCAAATGTGCCAGAAGATTATATACACAGAATTGGAAGAACAGGAAGGGCTGGTGCTGCTGGTGAAGCCATTTCATTGGTGTGCAGTGAAGAAACTGAATTTCAAAATGAAATAGAAAAACTACTCAAAGAGAAATTAAATTCTGAAATTGTTGAAGGCTTTGAGCCTACTGATACTGCTGATGCTAAAAGAGCTTCAACTCAAAGTAAAGGCTCGTTTGCTAAAAAGAAAAAACCTTCAAATATGAATTCATCAGAGGGCAATACTCAAAGAAAAAGACCTTTTGCAAAAAAAAATAAACCAACAAATTCTCCTGATAGAGAGAGAAATGCTGCGCCAAAAAGAAGACATTAATATTTTTTATTGCAAGGACGCAATGTATTATTAACCCCAAAGATTTCGCGATGTTAGCAAAGAATTCTCTGCAAACTTTGCAAAAAAATCTTAGCGTCTTTGCGTTTAAGTCTAATTTTTAGTTTTTAATTTTATTCCTACCTTTGTGTTTCAAACATATTTGATATGAAATACCAACCCATAAACTCCGCACTTTTTATCAAAAATCGTAAAGACTTTGCTTCGCAAATGAAGCCAAATAGTTTGGCGATTTTTAATTCTAATGATATTTATCCAACAAGTGCTGATGGTACCATGCCTTTTGAACAGCACAGAGATATTTTTTATTTGAGTGGCGTTGACCAAGAGGAAAGTGTCTTATTATTATTTCCTGATTGTCCAAATCATGAATTGCGTGAAGTGCTTTTCGTTAGAGAAACCAATGATCATATTGTTATTTGGGAAGGTGAAAAATTATCTAAAGAAACTGCTTTTGCAATTTCTGGAATTAAACCCGTTTTTTGGCTGCAAGAATTGGAAAAAGTATTGTTTGAAATGGCTTCTTATTGCGACACTTTTTACATCAATACCAACGAACATTACAGAGCAAAAATAGAAACAGAAACTCGTGAAGATCGCTTTACAAAATCGTTATTGGCAAAATATCCTTCGCATTCTGTAGCGAAAAGTAACCCAATTTTACAACGTTTACGTTCTGTAAAAGATGCTATTGAATTGGATTTGATGCAACGAGCTTGTGATATTACCGAAAAAGGATTTCGCAGATTGTTACATTTTGTAAAACCTGATGTTTGGGAATATGAAGTAGAGGCAGAATTGATTCATGAATTCATCAGAAATCGCTCTAAAGGATTTGCGTACACACCCATTATTGCCTCAGGAAACAACGCAAACGTTTTGCATTATATTGAAAATAATCAGCAATGCAAAGCAGGAGAATTATTGTTACTAGATGTTGCTGCTGAATATGCGAATTATAAAAGTGATTTAACAAGAACAATTCCTGTTTCTGGTCGATTTACTGAAAGACAAAAAGCGGTTTACAAGGCGGTAAATCACGTGAAAAAAGAAGCTACAAAACTATTAATTCCCGGAAATTTTTGGAAAGAATATCACATAGAAGTTGGAAAAATTATGACTTCAGAATTGTTGAAATTAGGTTTGATTGACAAAGCTGACGTCCAAAATGAAGACCCAAAATGGCCAGCGTATAAAAAATACTTTATGCACGGAACAAGCCATCATATTGGTTTAGATACGCATGATTATGGTTTGTTATATGAACCTATGAAAGCGAATATGGTGTTCACTGTTGAGCCTGGAATTTATATTCCGCAAGAAGGTTTTGGCATTCGTTTAGAAGATGATGTAGTAATTCAAGAAAGAGGCGAACCTTTCAATTTGATGAAAAATATTCCTATTGAATTGGAACAAATTGAGGATTTGATGAATCAATAAATACAAAAAAGTGGGTTTTAAAGCTCACTTTTTTTAGCCAAAGAATTGATAAAGCGAATTGTTTGAAAATTGAACGTTTCTGGCTGTTCCACATTGACAACATGTCCACAATTGTCCACCACAAAAAGTGTAGAAGTCACATGTTGTGAAACAATATTTTTGATAGACGTTAAAAACAAATGATCTTCAGCACCCATAATATAAAAAGTAGGGATTTTAATATCTTTTGCTCTGAAAAATCGCAATAAAGGGTTGATTTCTGCGGTTAATTTAAACCAACGTATAAACTCTTTTTGATATAATTTTTTAGCTTCATTAACGAACAATAATCGTGATTTTTTGTGGTTTTTCTTTGGCATAATGATAAATGCAAACAACTTATACAGGACCATATATGGCACAACAGATTTAAAAATAGCACCAATTTTCATCAACATTTGAGAACGAAAATTTAATTTGATAATGGCACCACCCATAATCATGCTTTTCACCAATTCTGGTCTTTTTTCTGCCAAATTTCGAATCAAAATGGTTCCTAAAGAAATGCCTATAAAATGTGATTTTTGGATTTTTAAATGTTCAATAACTTCCACAATATCATTTGTGATTGAATCAAAAGTATATTTTGGATTGAACGTATCTTTCAAGGTTGGTTTGCTATTTCCATGACCGCGCAAATCCAAAATCAACACATTGAATTCTTTTTTAAAATCGCGCACTTGTTTATACCAAATAGAACTACTTCCTCCTGCACCATGCACAAAAGTCACCCATTCATTAGAAATGGAATTAGGATATATGTAGTAATTTAACAAGCTTTATTTTCCATTTAAAAAAACAAAAATACGTTTTTTATTTATTGAAGGCTTTATTTAAAATAAATTGGGGTGTTAATGAATTTTTAAAAAAAGATTATGAAATAAAATTTAAAATCCCAAAAAACAAAAACTGTATTACCAATAAATAGGGTGCAAAGGTATTGAAAGAATCTTTTTTAAATTGAGCCAATGCAAAACAAAAAACTACTGCAATAAAATACCAAGCAACATAATTTTGAATGGGAATTTGAGCATTTGTCCATGTCCAAAAATCATAGGTAATTGCAATTGGTTCAATTAAAAAATCGAGTGTAACCAAAACTAGACTTGAGCAAAGTGCCAAAATCCATTTCGTTTGAATGAGCTTTTCTAAGGAATAAACCGTTGCATAGGTTAATAAAATCCAATTAACACCAATCATTAACGGCGTATTAAAGATTTTCCATCCTAACGTTTTTCCATAAGCATATTCTCCAAAAATGACACCTGTATTTACGCCTAAAACTTCAATAAAATAGGCAAGAATGCCAATCAAAATAAAAATAAATACCTGATTTTGAAATCCTTTTTGATGATTGATGAATAATAAAATTGCGCTAATTCCCAAATTTAAAGGAGTTAAAGACAAAAAATCAATGGGATTTTTGCTTGCAACAATTCCAATAAAACCTGTAAGGTAAATTAAAATCAACAGAATGATAGAAAATTGAATTTTAGTGATATTGAGTTTACGAAACATGATTTGTCGCAATTTTAGCACTTAATAAACACAAAGGAATTCCTCCTCCAGGATGCACACTTCCACCAACAAAATACAATCCTTTGATATTTTTTTTAAAATTTGGATGTCTCAAAAAAGCTGAAAATTTTGAATTGCTACTTGTTCCATACAACGAACCTTGATAAGAAGATGTTTTGCTTTCAATGGTTTTTGGGTCTAAAATTTCCTCACATTCAATCAAAGATTCAATGTCCATTTTGAAATGAGCGTTCAATTTTTCGATGATATTTTTCTTGGTATTTGCAACCAATTCCCCCCAATTTTGTCCAACATTCGCTGGTGCATTTACCATTACAAACCAATTTTCTGATTGATTTGGAGCATCATCTTTGCAAATTTTTGACGAAATATTGATGTAAATTGTGGGGTCTTTATACATTGTTTTTTGTTCAAAAATTGCCTCAAATTCCGCTTTATAATCTTCAGCGAAAAAAATATTGTGCAAGTCCAATTCTTTGAATTCTTTACGAATCCCCCAGTAAAAAACAATGGCAGAACTTGATCTTTCTTGCAAAAGTGTTTTTATTGGTTTTGGAAAACTTGGCAATAATTGATGATAGGTAAAATAAATATCCATGTTGCTAAAAACAACATCAGCCAATATTTTTCCGTTTTCGGTCTCAATTCCCAACACTTTCTTTTGAGATTTGTCTAAAATAATTTCTTTTACGATTTCATTATACTGGAATTTTACACCTAAATCCTCAGCCAATTGTACCAAAGAAGTAGTAATACTGTTCATTCCTTTTGTGGGGAAAAAAGTACCTACATTGTGTTCATAATGAGGAATAATCCCCATAATTCCTGGGGTTTTGTAGGGATTTGAACCGTTATAAGTAGCAAATCTATCAAATAATTGCACCATTTTTGGATGTTTTATATCCTTTTGATTTGCTTGATGAAGCGTTTTATCAAGATCAAATTTTCTAATTTTCAGTATTGATTTCAATGTTTTCAAATTGAAAAAATTGGAGGGTTGATGCAAACTTTGCTCTAAAAATAAATCACCAATTGTTTCATTGATAAAAGCCGCTTTTTGCAACTTTTTCACAATAACATCTTCTTCAATTTGAAAAGTTTCCTGTACTTTTTCGGCAAACTTTTGAACATCACTTTCTGCATGCAATTGTGTGCCATCTTGCCAAAAATACTTGCATGAAGTTGGATGCTTTACATATTCAAAATAATTGGCTGTTTTTTTTCCTGCCAACGAAAATAATTCCTCCACAAATTGAGGCATCGTGAACAATGAAGGGCCTGCATCAAAACGATAATCTCCTAACTGAAAAACGGATAATTTTCCTCCTGGATAGGGATTTTTCTCATAAACAGTTACCTCAAATCCTTTTAACTGTAAACGAATGGCGCTTGCAATTCCGGCAATTCCAGCACCTATGACAACTGCTTTTTTATTCGTTTGAATAGTGTTCATTTTTTGTTTAGAATATCTCTAAATATATTCAACAAAAGTAATATATTAGAAAGACATTAATTACATATTTTATGAGTTTTTTAAAGAGAATTTATAGGTTTTTGAAATAAATTTCCCAAAACAAACACCAAAAAAGCAGGCAACACCCAACCCAAATTAAACTTCGCAAAAGGAATCCAATTTTTAATACCAATCAAATACTCTTCTGAAATTATAAAACCTAAAAAATCAGGAATACTGAACATAAAAGTGACCAAAACAACTGCTTTAAAAACGAATGCAGAGGCTAATTTTTCAGGAACAACATTCAGTAAAATCAACACAATTGTTATTGGATACACAAACATCAACGCTGGCACTGCCAAAATGATGATAAAATCAACTTGAAAACTTCCTACTAAAATCCCAATAATTGCGCAAATGGCAGCTGTCATCATAAACGCTTTTTGTGAGTTTTTGCAAATTCCTTTGATGTAATCTGCACAACCTGTAACAACGCCAACTGCAGTCGTAAAACAAGCCAACGCAACCAAAACACTTAATAAAATTCTTCCAAAATCACCCAAAGTTTGCAAACTTAAACTGGTTAAAATGTCGATTCTTGAAGCGTTTTCAGGAAATGTTGCGCTAAATAAAAACCCTGATAGAATAAGTCCGCCATAAATCAATAACAATCCAACACCAGCAATGATTCCCGATTTTTTTATCAATGCTTGTTTTGCTTCAAAAGTGTATTGATTTCCCATATTTAACGAAATGATAATTACTGCGCCAACAACAACGCCTGCAATCGCATCAAAAGTTTGATAGCCTTCTAAAATTCCGTCCACAAATGGATTTTCAACTATTGGAAAAAGCCCATTTTCTGGCGGATAAAAAATAGCCAAGAAAATGATTATCAGTAAAATAAATACAATGATGGGCGTCAAAAACTTTCCAATAACATCGATAATTTTTGAACGATTGATGGCGAAAAAAAACACCAATCCAAAATAAATACTACTTGTCAATAAAGGACTTACATCAAAAAAAGGCTGTACAGACATTTCATGAGTCACTGCAGCTGTTCTTGGTCCAGGAATTGCAATGGCTATTGCATAGATAAAAAAACAAAAAACGGTGCTGAAAATTGGAGACACTTTTTTGCCAAAATCATACAAAGTTCCTTGCAATTTGGCATGTGCAAAAATGGATAAAATTGGAATCACAACAGCAGTGATTGCAAATCCTAATAAAACGATCCACCAAGTTGAACCAGATTTTACGCCTAATGACGATGGTAAAATCAAATTTCCTGCACCAAAAAATAATGAAAACAACGCAAAACCACTAATCCAAATATCCTTTCTTTTCAATGAATTCATCTGCTATAATTTCGTTAAAAGTAACAATCTTTGGAGATTTACACTAGTTTTCATTTATATTTGCAGTGATTTCTTTAAAAAATGATGTCTTACGCAAAATATTTGTTGGTAAAAACATTCAGTGCGATTTTAATTTTTGCGCTGTTATTGCCTTTTGCGGTAAAATTACAGCACATTTTTGAAGACCATGAACACTCAGTTTGTAGTAGTAAAATTGAAAGTCATATTCATCAACTCAATGATGACTGTGATTTTTTAAATTACAACATCAATTCATTCAATTACAGCAATAATTTCGTTTATGAAGTTGTTGAAATACCTACTTTTTTAGAAAAAAATCACACCTATAACGTTGCTTTTATTGCTTCACACAAAGCAACTTTTTTTCTAAGAGGACCCCCTAGTTTGACCTAAAGTATTCGCTTTATTTCAAACTAAAACAAACAGATGAAAAAAATTATTTTCGTGCTTTTTTGTTTGAATTCCTTTTGGATTTTCAGTCAAAATTGTACGTATACACTTCGTGGAACTGTGATTGATTTTCATGATGGAACAAGCATTGATAACGCAACAATTCAGATAAAAAACACCAACAAATTTGCAGTTACTGACAGCAAAGGAAACTTTGTGATCAGAAATGTTTGTGGTGGAAAAATCACAATTGTTATTTCTCATATTGGTTGTAAAACATCAGAAAAAAGAATCGTTATTGAGGCAAATTATCAAGGAAAATTTCTGTTGGAACATCATTCAGAAGCCTTAGAAGAGGTTTCTATTTTGGGAAAAACAACTCCAAAAAAAGTATCTTCAATTTCTGAAACAGTGTTGTCTAAAAAAGTGTTAGACAATTATAGTTCAGGTTCTTTGGGTGATGCTTTGAAAGAAATTGCAGGAGTTTCGTCAATAAATACTGGAAATGCGATAGTAAAACCCATGATTAATGGCATGCATAGCAGCAGAATTATTGTGATAAACAATGGTGTGCGTTTGCAAGACCAAGAATGGGGAATTGAACATGCCCCAAACGTAGATTTGAATTCTTCAGAAAGCGTTTCTGTGATCAAAGGCGCTGGAGCTTTGGCTTTTGGAAGCGATGCAATTGGAGGAGTTGTGATATTGAATCCAAAAAATCCTGTAAAAATCGATTCCCTTTTTGGAAACACCATTACTGGATTTCAAACCAATGGAAATGCATATAATTTGGCAACTTCATTACATAAAACCTATAAAAAAGGGTATTATGTAGATGTAAATGCTTCTTATAAACGTTTTGGAGATTTTAAAGCACCTGATTATTATCTAACAAATACTGGTTCTGAATCTTATGCGTTTTCCATCAACGCTGGTATTAAAACTTTTGAAACTGGTTGGAACGTTTTTATCAGTTCCATTTCTAGTGAAATTGGAATTTTAGGAGCTTCACATATTGGCGGAATTCAGGATTTAGTCAATGCTTTAAATAGCCAACAACCTTTGATTCATAAGGATTTTAGCTACACTATTAACAATCCAAAACAAGAAGTCAATCATTTTATTGCCAAAGTGAATTATTTTAAACGTTTTCAAGGTTTGGGAAAACTCACGTTGCAATATGATTTTCAAGAAAATCAACGATTTGAATATGACAGAAGAATTGGCGAGAATCGTTTTATACCAGCTGTAGATTTGAATTTAAAAACGCATTCTGCAACAGCTGATTTTTTGTTTGATGCCAACGATTTATGGACTTTTCAAACAGGAACATTGTTCCGTTTTCAAGAAAATTTTGCCAATCCTGCAACGGGTGTTCGTCGTTTAATTCCAGATTATCAGAAAATAGATGTGGGTTTTTATTCGACGATCAAACATCAATATTCAGAAAATCTTTCTTTAGATTTTGGAGTGCGTTATGACTATAATTTTTACGATGTAAAAAAGTTTTATCAAACGAGTCGTTGGAATGCTTTGGGATATGATGTCTTGTTTCCTGAATTGGTGATTCAAGATTTAGGAACCCAATTGTTGACAAATCCGAAGTTGAATTTTCACAATTTAGCGATTTCTTTAGGAGGAAAAAGAACGCTTTCTGAAGAAAATTCGCTGTTATTCAATTATACATTGGCAACAAGGCCACCTAATATTTCTGAATTATTTAGTGATGGTTTGCACCATTCAGCTGCACGTATTGAGTTGGGTTCTTTGACCTTACAATCTGAAAAATCAAATCGATTTTCGGTCTCCTTTTTAAGAGAAAACAGCTCCTTCACTTGGCAATTGGATACCTATGCAACCTTGTTAAAAGACTATATTTTCATTGCGCCAAATGGCACAGAACAAACCATAAGAGGAGCTTTTCCGAAATGGGAATATCGTCAAACAGATGCTTTTTTAACAGGTTTTGATTTGAATCTACAAAAGCAATTTTCAGAAAATTGGTTCTATTCCTTGAATACTTCCTACATTTTTGCACAAGACACCAGAGAAAATGAGCCTATTATTGATATGCCTCCTTTTCAAATGAGAAACTCCATTCGCTATCAAAATGAGGATTGGAAAAATTTTTCAAGCGCTTTGATTAGCGAATTTGTAGGAAGACAAAATCGTTTCCCAGATTTTAATTTTGAGCAATTTATAGCAACCACTAATAGTACAGTTTTAGTGGATATTAGCACACCACCAAACGCATTTCATCTGTTACATTTCAAAAACACTGTGGATTTTGATTGGGGAAAACATTCAAAAATCCAAGTGAGTATTAACGTTAACAATCTTCTCAATACATCTTACAGAGACTATTTGAATAGACTCCGATTTTTTGCAGATGATTTGGGAAGAAATTTTCAACTTCAAATAAAAATTAATTATTAAAAATTTTAAAAAACAAAAATATGAAAAAATATATTTTAGTATTTAGTACAATGATTGCAATGACGCTAACATCTTGTTCAAATGATGATCCAGAAATCATCAATGAAGAGGAAGTAATCACTACTTTAGAAGTAACTTTAATTCCACAAGGTGGAGGAACAACAGTAACTTTAGTAAGTCGTGATTTAGATGGAGATGGACCCAATGCTCCTGTTGTCTCTGTTTCTGGAGCATTACAGGTCAATAAAACATATGCTGGAACTGCTAAAGTGTTGAATGAAACAGAAACTCCTGCTGAAAACATTACTTTAGAAGTGGAAGAAGAAGGTGATGAGCACCAATTTTTCTATACGTTTTCTAATAGTATCGCAACTGTAGCTTACACAGATCAAGATAAAAATGGCAGACCCATTGGAATTACTTTTAATGTAACAACAACCTCTGCTGGAATTGGAAACTTGACAGTGACTTTGCGTCATGAACCAAATAAAACTGCTGCTGGAGTTGCTGCTGGAAATATCACAAATGCTGGTGGAGAGACAGATGTGGAAGTAGATTTTTCACTTACGGTAAATTAATTTTTCACAAATAATTGTATGATAAAAGCGGGTTTTTACTCGCTTTTATTTTTCTTTGCAGTATGTATTTAGAACACAAAGGCGCGCGCATTTTTTATGAAGTTGAAGGCACAGGAAATGCCCTTATTTTGATTCATGGTTTTTTAGAAAATTCAACTATGTGGAAATCAGTAATCCCTTCACTTTCAATAAGAAACAAGGTGGTTTCAATTGATTTATTAGGTCATGGAAAATCAGATTGTTTGGGATATGTGCATTCCATGGAACTATTTTCAGAAACCATTGATGCTGTTTTAAAACACTTAAAAATCAAAAAATGTACGCTTATTGGACATTCTTTAGGGGGTTATGTTGCATTGGCTTTTGCAGATAAAAATCCCGCAAAAGTTAAAGGATTGTGCTTGCTAAATTCCACTTCAAACGAAGATTCTGAGGATCGAAAAGACATCAGAACAAGAGCCAATAAAATGGTACAAATCAATTTTGAGAGTATGGTGAAAATTTCGATTTCAAATTTGTTTTATCAGGAAAATGTTGCGCTTTTTACCTCTGAAATCGAAATCCTGAAAAAAGAAGCGCTCACAACCTCTTTGCAAGGATATATGGCTGCACAAGAAGGCATGAAAATAAGACCAAATAGAAATCATATTTTGACCAATGGTACTTTTAAAAAAATACTAATTATTGGCGAAAATGATCCTGTGTTGGATGCTAAAATTTCTTCAGAAGAAGCACAAAAAACAAATACTGAATTTGTAGTTTTTTCTGGTGGACATATGAGTTATATTGAGAATAAATTGGAGTTAATCACTACTTTAAAACAATTTATAAATTAAAATTTATAAATCATTATATCGTGAAATAGTCATTTAAGTCATTAAATATTGCTAAATTTAAAAAAAATGGAAACTAAAGAAGATTATTTAGAAGCTCATTATGTGCAAAGAAGTAACTGGCTTCGCGCAACAGTTTTGGGCGCAAATGACGGAATTATTTCAACTGCAAGTTTGGCAATTGGTGTTACCGCCGCAAGTTTAACGAGAGAACCTATTTTGTTGGCAACTATTGCAGGGGTTGTTGCAGGCGCACTTTCTATGGCTGCAGGCGAGTACGTTTCTGTTAGTTCACAAACAGATATTGAAAACGCTGATATCGAAAGAGAAAAAAAAGAACTTGAGGAAATGCCAGAGATGGAATTGCAAATGCTTGCTCAAATTTATGAAGAGCGTGGTTTAAAAAAAGAAACTGCACTTATTGTTGCAAAAGAATTAACAGAAAAAGATGCTTTAGGCGCACATGTGAGAGATGAATTGGGCATCAATGAAATTAATCAAGCAAACCCAATTCAGGCAGCATTAACTTCTGGGGCTGCATTTACAGTTGGTGGTGCTTTGCCTTTGTTGGTCACTATTTTTGCCCCTATTGATTTGATGGAATATTATCTTTATGGTTTTACAATTATTTCACTAATTATTTTAGGAGTGATTTCAGCTAAAACTGGAGGTTCTGGAATAAGAAAAGCAGTAATCAGAATCGTGATTTGGGGAACAATTGCAATGGTTTTATCAGGGTTTGTAGGCTATCTTTTTGGAGTAAATATCTAAGGTTTTATCAAGCCTTAAATAATCAATACAGATTATTAGATAAATTTTATTAATAAAAAAATCTTTTGTTTTTTAATAAAACTAAAAATCCCGACATTATTCGGGATTTGCAATAATCTTTATTTTCGAAAAACTATATTTCCAATGCTTTTTCAACATTATTGTTCATCAAAATTTCGATAGGTTTTTCTAATCCTTCTTTTACAGCCACTAAAAACCCTACAGATTCTCGACCGTCAATAATTCTGTGATCATAAGAAAGTGCCACATACATTATTGGTCTAATCACCACTTGTCCATTTTCCGCAACAGGTCTGTTGACAATATTGTGCATTCCCAAAATTGCACTTTGAGGAGGATTGATAATCGGTGTTGATAACATAGACCCAAAAACACCACCATTGGTGATGGTAAAAGTTCCTCCAGTCATTTCATCTATAGTGATTTGGCCATCTCTCGCTCTTAATGCCAAGCGTTTTACTTCGCTTTCAACTCCTCTAAAGGTTAAGTTTTCAGCATTTCTGATAACAGGAACCATCAAGCCTTTTGGGCCAGAAACTGCAATAGAAATGTCATGAAAATCATTGATTACTTGGAAATCTCCGTCAATCATAGAATTCACTTCTGGATACATTTTTAACGCTCTCACAACTGCCAGCGTAAAAAACGACATAAAGCCCAAACCAACATTGTGTTTTGCAGCAAAAGCATCTTTATATTTTGTGCGTAAATCAAAAATTGGTTGCATGTTTACTTCATTAAAAGTAGTTAACATGGCTGTTTCGTTTTTTACAGCAACCAAACGTTCTGCCACTTTTCTGCGCAACATTGACATTTTTTTACGCTCAGTATTTCTAGAACCGTTTGAAAGTTTTGATCCCATTGAAGGCACAGCATTTACCGCATCATCTTTGGTGATTCTTCCATCTTTTCCAGTTCCATTTACTGCTGAAGATTCAATTCCTTTTTCAGCCAGCACTTTTTTTGCTGCAGGAGATGCTGTTCCAGAAGCGTACGTTGTGGTTGGTTGTTGGTTAATAGTTGTTGGTTGTTGGTTGTTGGTTGTTGGTGATGGTTGGCTAATTGGTTTTGGTTCTTCTTTCTTTTCTGAAGATTTAGGTTGCTCATTTCCTGAAGGTTTTGCAGCACTTGTATCAATCAAACAAACAATTGAACCCACAGCAACAGCATCACCTTCAGCTGCTTTCAAAGTAATAATTCCACTTTCTTCAGCTGGCAATTCAAGGGTTGCTTTGTCCGAATCTACTTCTGCAATTGGTTGATCTTTTTCAACATAATCTCCGTCTTCAACTAACCAAGTTGCAATTTCTACCTCTGTAATTGATTCTCCTGGAGAAGGAACTTTCATTTCTAAAATCATCAGTTCTTATTTTATTTTGGCTGAAATTTTATCAGCAATTTATTAATTTTTTTTAATATTTGGACGTTTTAAAAGGCTTTCCACTATATCTTTTTTGGTTTGTTTTCGATAAAAATTTGTTCATTCTTTAAAAAATTTACTTGAACTGATAGCAAAAAAGGATGCCGTTTCAATACTTAACGCAATTTACTCATTATTAAAAACACTATCAATTACAGCTCTATGACGTTTTTTAAATCGTGTACTTGAACCAGCTGCAGGAACTGAATAATAGTTTAAAGAGCGAACTTTTAAATTGACCAATTCAAAACGTTGCAACATAAAACTCCATGCACCCATATTTCTTGGTTCTTCTTGTGCCCAAATATATTCTTCAATAGCTGAATATCTGTCAATTACTTTTTGAATTTTTTCAGTGTGTAGTGGAAATAATTGTTCAATTCTCACCAAAGCAATGTCTTCTCTTTCTAATTTTTCTCTTTCTTCTAACAAATCGTAATAGAATTTCCCTGAACAAAAAACCAATTTTATTGCATTTTTTGGGGCTAAAACATCATCAATCACTTCTTGAAATTCTCCAGTAGCTAAATCTTGTATTGAGCTTACCACTTTTGGATGACGCAATAAACTTTTTGGAGTGAAAACAATCAATGGTTTGCGATAATTTCGTTTCATTTGACGACGCAACAAATGATAAAAATTATTTGGAGTTGTACAATTTGCAACTGTCATATTATCTTCACCACACAATTGTAAATATCTTTCAATTCTTGCAGATGAATGTTCAGAACCTTGACCTTCATATCCATGAGGGAGCAACACAACAATGCCGTTTTGAACTTTCCATTTATCTTCAGCAGCAGCAATATATTGGTCAAATATGATTTGTGCTCCGTTTGAAAAATCTCCAAACTGAGCTTCCCAAATAGTCAATGTATTTGGATGTGCCATGGCATACCCATAATCAAAACCTAAAACTCCGTATTCTGACAATAACGAATTATAAATTGTCATTTGCCCTTTATTTTCAGGATTTGTATTTAATAAATTAATTCTCTCTTCTGTGATTTCGTCACGCAAAATAGCATGCCTGTGTGAAAAAGTACCTCTTTCTACATCTTGTCCAGAAATTCTTACATTAAATCCTTCTTCCATCAAACTTCCATACGCTAAGTTTTCTGCCATTCCCCAATCCAATTGGTTGGTTTCAAAAACCATGCTTGCTCTTCCTTCTAAAATGCGTTCTGCTTTTTTTACAAATTTTACGCCTTCAGGAACTGTAGAAACTATTTTCGCAATATTTTTTAATTTATCTTCTGGATAGCTTGTTTTTTCTGGAGCCAACATTGCCGATAAATCTTGACGCACAAATCCTTCCCAAGTGGATTGCATAAATTCAATTACTTTTGAATTTTTATCTTCTTTAGACAAATCAAATTCACGATCCAACATTTCTTTGAATTCCTCTGTAATTGAATCCAAATATGCATTATCAATAACTCCTTCTGATATTAATTTTTGCGCATAAATTTCTTTTGGATTTTTGTGTTTTGCAATGGCTTTGTATAATTTTGGTTGTGTAAAACGAGGTTCATCACCTTCATTATGCCCATATTTTCTATACCCTAACAAATCAATAAATACATCTGCTTTGAAACGCATTCTGAATTCTAACGCCATTTCCATAGCATGGCAAACTGCCTCAATATCATCAGCATTTACGTGTAAAACAGGAGAAAGTGTGACTTTTCCAACATCTGTGCAATAGGTACTTGAACGAGCGTCTAAATAATTTGTAGTAAAACCTATTTGATTATTTACCACAACATGAACTGTCCCTCCAGTTTTATAGCCGTTTAATTTTGCCATTTGCACAATTTCATAAGCTATTCCTTGACCAGCAATTGCAGCATCCCCATGAATAATAATTGGTAATATTTTGCTTGAATCTCCGTTGTATTTTTTATCAATTTTAGCACGCGTAATACCCTCAGCTACAGCAGCAACTGTTTCTAAGTGAGAGGGATTGGGTACTAAATTCATGATAATTTCACTCCCATTTCTGAAAGTTTTACTTAGTGTAATTCCTAAGTGGTATTTTACATCACCGTCAATATCTTCTTCTTCAAAATCTTTCCCTTCAAATTCACTAAATAAATCCCTTACTGGCTTTTTGAAAATATTTACCAATGTGTTTAATCGGCCTCTATGAGCCATTCCTAAAACACATTCTTTTACACCAAATTTTTCCGCTGCATCTCTTAGCAACACACTAATTCCAGGTATTAATGCTTCTCCTCCTTCTAATGAAAAACGTTTTTGACCAACATATTTTGTTTGTAAAAAATTTTCAAAAGTAACTGCTTGATTTAATTTTGATAAAATATACTTCTTAGCATCTGGTGAATAATTTGGATGGTTGTCATTTTGATTCAATCGAGATTGCCACCATTTTATTTTTTCAGGATTTCTCATATACATATATTCAACCCCAATAGAATTAGAATAAATAGTTTGTAAATGTTGAATAATTGTTGCCAAAGTTGTTTTTCCTAATCCTATTACTTGACCTGCAGAAAATTCTTTTTGAAGGTCTTCATTTAACAAACCAAAAGTTTCGATAGCTAAAGAGGGATAATATTGCCTTCGTTCTCTTACGGGATTTGTTTTGGTAAAAAGATGTCCTCTTGTTCTATATCCATTAATTAAATCCACCACTAAAAACTCCTTTTTAACCTCTTGAGGGATTTCTTGAGAAGATTCTTGTATTTTTATAGAACGTTCGTGATCTTTGAAAGAATAATGCTCATTTGCTAGATCATATCCTTGAAAAAAGCTTCTCCAGCTTGGTTCAATTGCATCAGGATTTATTAAATATTGGTCATATAAATCGGCTATAAAGCCTATGTGAGCTGCGTTTAAGAACGAAAATTTGTCCATATAATAGTTTGCGCTTTTTAGAAAGCTTATTATTTGTACAAAAATACAATTTTTAAGATTAAAGCCTTGTTTTTTTGTAAGATTAATAATTAAACTTTTATTAAAAAAATAAAAATATTTTTGCCTATATATCAAAAAGATATATATTTGCACTCGCCAAACACAAATTGTGTAGCAAACTCCTCCTTAGCTCAGTTGGTTAGAGCATCTGACTGTTAATCAGAGGGTCCTTGGTTCGAGCCCAAGAGGAGGAGCAAAATAAACAATGGTTTATCTGCTTTATTTAAAAGTCTGCGAAAGTAGCTCAGGGGTAGAGCATCACCTTGCCAAGGTGAGGGTCGCGGGTTCAAATCCCGTCTTTCGCTCATAAAAAAAATAATTGCCAATGCTGAAGTGGTGGAATTGGTAGACACGCTGGACTTAAAATCCAGTGAGCAGTAATGCTCGTGCGGGTTCAATTCCCGCCTTCAGTAC
>ERZ888423.1027-NODE-1027-length-26232-cov-11.167666_pt1 | contig 26232 bp, 24 predicted proteins | sample MGYA00520523_ERZ888423 | MGnify/ENA primary metagenome ERZ888423 (study PRJEB32303, sample SAMEA104408611) | aquatic metagenome | biome: Brackish water; feature: Pelagic; material: water | place: Baltic Sea | collected 2014-06-08T10:24:00 | depth 30,27 m ...
CCGTCCCAGGCGGACGGATCAGACGCGCGTTCAAAGACCCCTGCAATGTTGATCAGGATGTCGATCCGACTCTCCTGCTCAAGACTGCGGATCAGATCGTTCCGCTGCTGCTCGACGCCAAGATCGCAAAGTAATGTCCGGCATGACGGGGCTCCTGCGGCTAGCACCTCGCGCGCCGTGGCTTCGAGTACGTTGGCGTCGCGGTCTACCAGCACGAGCGCCGCGCCATGTTCGGCAAATGCCAAAGCGGTCGCCCGTCCGATGCCACGTGCTGCACCCGTCACCACAACACAGCGACCCTCGAACAGATCTACCGTAAATCCGTACATATCTTGTGACTATCTCCTTAATTAATTTGCTGAAACATTAAGCGCTGCAAGATATCCGAATGTAACCGCTAGTCCAATAGTTGCGCCACCAGCCCAATAAGCCTGACCTGAAGGAAATCCTGCGCAATTTCCTGCTGCAAATAATCCGGGAATTGGTTTGCCATCTACTGCGCGAAGAACACGCGCTTCGCTATCAATGGCTGGACCACCTTTGGTATCTAAAGTTCCAGGTGCAAGTATCAAAGCGTAGTAAGGACCAGTTTCATCAAAGGGGAATAGCGCTGGGTTCTTATCATTTCCAGGGCGAGCAGGTCCGTTGCGGAATAGCTCGATTGCGGATTCGCCTCTATTAAAGTTTGGATCCGTTCCGGTTGCAGCATGCTTGTTGAATTCTTCAATTGTTTCTTTGAGGCCTATTTCAAAATCTGACGAAAGTTCTAAGCTGGCCATTGCAACCGGACCAAGATCTTCAATTCGGCGTCTTATCGCAGAAGCAAGTTCATCCAGAGTTTCACCTTCAACAAGATTTGGGTCATGCTCGTTTGGAGGCTTTATTGGATTGCCGCTTGTTCCATCAGAGAAGTGCACGCGTGCTGATTTATCAAAAATCATGTACATACGTAGATCAGGATGCTCGGCTTCCATGGCATCCCAGCGCAACATTGAACGTCCAAGTTCGTGATAAGGCAATTTCTCATTAACAGTACGCTGACCATATTTGTTAACGAGAACCATACTGTCACCGCGTAATGCAAAAATATTTGTTGTGACAGATTCGGGATCACGAACAAGTGCTTCAAGTGGAATTGGTGCGAGCCAGGCAGCTGCTGTGTTATGTAGCTTTGCTCCTAGCGATGCCCCAATGCGCATGAAGTCACCACGAGAACCTTTGGATGCGCCACCAATTCTCACTGGGGAAGACATGTGATCACTCATTAACTCGGGATTATGCGTAAAGCCACCGGTTGCAAAGAGGACTCCACGCTTTGAATGAACAGCGAAGGTGCGGTTTTTATTTTTACCAATAACTCCCGTCACACGTTCACCGCTTTGAATAACATCAGAAACTCGATATCCGTATCGAATATCAACACCTAAACGCAAGGCAGAATCGCGTAAATCAAGAACCCATTCAGCTCCAGTTAATTGATCCGGCCGGGCACGGCCTCGCGAAACAATGACACGTCCATAAGGTGCTTTATCTTCCGGAAGGTCAGCAAAGTAATCAGGAGCATTGTCCTTAACGACCGGATCAAGTGCTCCAGCTTCTGCAAGTTCTTCAAGAGCTAATCCTGATGTTGAATAGAAAGTATTTAACATTTCAAATTCATGAGCATCTAGTCCAAAACGCTCTGCTTCACCTTGGTAGCGATCTGGAAATGATAATCGCGCCATGTATCGAATGGCATCATCACGCTCGTCAGTAAATCCTGCTTCTCGCATCCAACGATTGTTGGGGGACCAGATCCAGGTGCCACTCCTAGCTGTTGTGCCGCCAACAACGTCTTGCGCTTCAAGTACAGTGACTGACAGTCCTCGGCGACGTGCGGTTATCGCACCAGTAAGTCCAGCCGCGCCACTTCCAATAACTACAAAGTCGGCTTCTAGAATCTCATCGCTAACAGCGGCAAGCTGATCATTTCCTGAAATAGGCATCTGCCTAGCCCCCAATCCGTGATTCATAATAGGTATTCGGCTATTATCATAATAAAATTACGCAAAGTGTAAAGCGTTTTAAGTAAATGGAATGAATATTTCTAGTGAGGTGTTTTAAATGGTCAAGATAGTCTGGCTTCTCAAAAAAGCGGATCACCTAACAGACGAGCAGTTCAAAAATTGGTGGCTCGAATCTCATGTTCCAATAGCCCGTGCCGCACCAGGTTTGCGGAAGTACGTCGTCAACTTTGGTCGTCCAGATAGCTTTGCCGGTAAACCAACATTTGATTGTGAGTGGGACGGTGTTGCAGAGCAATGGTTCGAAAGTGACGAAGCATTGAATGCCGCTTATTCGAGACAGGTTTCATCCGAAATTCGCGCCGATACCATGGCGCACGTCGCCCGATTAGAGCGATTAATAGTTGAAGAGTTAGAAATTCCAATTATCTAAGCCGGATGATGAGTTTGAAGCTTTGACAAACTGATTGACCTGTTAATTCGCAAAAATCAAGAGCAACAATAGATTTTTGGATTCCGCCAAAACAACTGCCGGGTTATGTTAATCTTCTAAGAAAAGTTTCTTACGATAACTATCTATAAAGGGAGTTTCCATGCCAGTGTTTAGCGATACAAATGTTGATTACGGACCTTCGCATAACCTTCGCCTATTCCGTGCCCGAGTACCTATGCGTGATGGGATTTGTCTGAATGTGGCTGTTTATCTGCCAAGAGACGCTGCCGGCCCAATCCCAGCTGTGATGGAAATAACCCCTTACACAATCGACCACGCACACGGCGAAGGACAGTTTTTCCCCAAGCGTGGATTGGCATATGTTGTAGCGGACGTTCGAGGCCGAGGGGACTCCGAGGGTGACTTTACTCATATGCTCATCAATGCATTTGACGGCTTTGATCTTGCCGAGTGGATTACCCAACAAAGCTGGAATGACGGACGCGTCGTGTTGTTTGGTGGATCCTATACAGGTATGAATCAGTGGTCATTCCTTGCACAAAAGCATCCGGCAGTTGTCGCTGCCTCACCAGCGGCCGCTTTTGCACTTGCAATAGATATTCCTCGAGGCGGGGTTCCAAATATCTATGAATACAAGTGGGCAGCATGCGTATGGGGGAATGCCGCCTACCACCAATCAGGAATTGATGGTGGACTCTGGGCTCAGGAGATTCGTCAAGCAATAGAGCAAGGTCGCCCAGTTTGGACGGCAGGAGAATCATTCGGTGTGTCACAAAATGAGTACCTACGCAAATCTGCAGAAGAGCCAGGACTAGAAAATTGGTCTGAGTATTTTGCCAGTGATGAGCAGTTAACAGATCTAGACGTTCCGATCTTGACTATTACTGGCACTCATGATGACTGCATGCCAGGAACGATTTATCATTGGCAGCGATTTGAGCAACTAGCATCTAATTCAGCATTGGCTAAGAGTCATCTATTAATTGGTCCCTGGGATCATGCTGGAACTGATTCTGGTGAAAATTCGGTAGGCGAGCTGCAATTTGCAGAAGCAGCAAAGTTGTCAATGCGTGCACTTCGAGCCGATTGGTTTCGCCACATATTGTTTGGGGAAGAAAAACCAAAGCTCTTGTCTGACCGCTTTGTTTATTACGTTGCTGGAGCTGAAGAGTGGCGGGCAAATTCTTCGTTTCAAGCGGCAACAAAAGATTTCATGGATTTAAATCTGAAGTCCTCACCTGGCAAGAATGATGTTTTTCATTCGGGTTGGTTGACTCCCGATGCAGTGGATAGCCCAGAATATTTACTTACATTAGATCCAAAAGATGCCAGGGCTCTAGACCTGGAACTGATTCCTCGCCCCAGTGCGAACATTGATAATCAATTGTTTCCTCCTTCTTACAACAGTTTGCTGATGACGCAGGGTGGTAACGATCCAACAAACCAGATCTTTACCGTTACCGTGGATGGCAATGGATTGATTTATCATTCAGCTCCTTTTGAAGCACCAGTGACAATGGCGGGAAAACCAAAGCTAAGCCTCGAGATCATTCCCGATCAACCAGAAGCAGATCTTTCGGTTTTACTTCACGAGATTCGACCAGATGGTTCCTCAATATTCCTTTCGAGCGAATTAGCTAGATTGAGCAGATTTAACACCACTGCACAAGGATCCTTACTTGTCGAGGAACGCAATGTAATTGTGCTGGATGACTTTAGATTCTGCTCTCGCACAATTGCGCAAGGGTCGCGTCTACGTCTAACCATTAGGTCTCCATGGTCTGCACTGATAATCCCTAACGGAGATGGGCTGCTAGACCATCCTGAAGTCAACCTGAGAGTGCTACACAGCAAGGATTCCCCGACAAAGCTAACTATGCCTTTAGGTGACTAATTAAGAATGACAGAAATTGATTATTTATGAATGAGTCACAGCATGAATCACCCAACACGCTTATCAAAGAGGGTCGAGTTTCGTTTAATGGCTTCTCAACTTGGTATCAAGTAACTGGAAGTACGCAGTCAAATCGCATTCCAGTCATTTTGTTGCACGGTGGACCTGGGTATCCTTCCTTTTCCATGGAGCCGATGGAAGTACTAGCGAAATCGAATCGTGCACTTGTTAGGTATGACCAAATTGGTTGCGGAAAATCCTCCCTTAAGGACATTCCGCACGATTCATCAATGTTCGTAATAGATCTTTTTGTTCGTGAGCTAGAAGCGCTAGTTGCTGAACTTGAACTAGAGGAATATGTGTTACTTGGTCACTCCTGGGGCGGAATGCTCGCGATTGAGTTTGCACTTACTCAGCCTGTTGGACTTAAGGGACTAATCCTTTATTCAACTTTGGCAAGCATTGCGGAATGGACAGTTGCAACTGAAAAATTAGTTGCAACCTTGCCTGAAGAGATTCAAGCAACGATTAGAAAAGCTCGACTTACAAACGATACGGAATCTCCGGAATTCAAAACGGCCGAGCATGAGTTCAATCGCAGATTTGTTTGCCGCCTTGATCCACTTCCCGATTGCGTTCAATTGGCGGAAGCGGCATTGGCTAGTGACAACGAGGTATACAAAGTAATGGCAGGTGGATCTGAGTTTGATAGTGGTGGCGCTATGACACCACTTAAGAATTGGGACGTTAGGCCCAGACTCAAGGAAATTTCGGCACCAACACTTTGTATCTCTGGTGAATTTGATGAGGCAACTCCAGAAGTTATGGGCACTCTTGTTAATGGAATTTCAGGTGCCGAATGGTACTTAGTGCCTGGGGCTTCGCACAGTGCCCATCTTGAAACACCAGATTTGTTTTATCCAGTTGTTGAAGACTTCCTTAATAGATTAGACATATCGGTAGGTAGAAAATGAATGCCAAAAAAGTAACCTTACGAGCTGGCGCTCTAGATTTCAGCTGGTGACAATCTTGTTGCGTGGTAGCGATCCATCAGCCATTTACCATCTTTTTTGATCAGAACGACTGTCTCAAGGAACTCTAATGCAAGTGGCTCTTTGTTAGGTGAAGTAAAGACTTCACTGTTTCGATGAGTGCTCCAAGCTGTGTCCCCGGAGACTGTGATGTGGAAATCGTGAAGATTGGCTACCATCGTTGAATCTTCTTCACCGGACAACATTTCGATTAGATACTTTCCATCAAATAACTCATCGTGCTCTATTAGCAAAAATGTATCGCTCAATGCTGCTGCCAGCTTTTCCATATCGTGGTCTTTCATGGCGACGTACCATTCGCACAATACGTTTCGCACGTTCTCAATTTCATTTGTCATTTTGCTTCTCCGATGTTTACTGCATACGCAGTGGTGTATGACTCAAGCGATTTAGGTCCAAAAAATATTCGCCCAGAGCCACTTGCCTTAACAGGCTCAAATGGAGGATCCTCTGGTCCAGTACCTCCACCATTTATGGTTATCGCTCCAGCATTTAGGCGACTAGCTACCTCAATGTTTTCTGGGTTCTTAGTGAGGGCGCTCGCGCTTAATCCATAACTGCTGGCATTTGCTCGCTTGATACCTTCTTCAAAGGACTCAACAACGCAAACTGTAATGACTGGCCCAAAAGTTTCCTCAGTCATCAAACGAGAATCATCTGGTGGATTGAGGACCACTGTTGGCGGGTAGAAGAAGCCAGGGCCTGGAATTGGCTCACCGCCGATCAGGACTTGCGCACCATTGAGTTGTGCTTCAAAAACTTGTGCATGAATCAAGTCTCTTTGATCGGCATCAATTAGCGGGCCAAGTTTGTTTATAGGGTCGTTACCGGGGCCAACAGTCCACTCGGAAGCCTTATTTACAACTTCAGCGATGAATGACTCAGCGATTTTTTTGTGGACATAAATACGTTCTATAGAAGTGCAGACTTGTCCAGTATTGAAAAGGCTTCCATGTACTGCCATTTCTGCTGCCCACTCAATGTCGACACCTTCATCTATAACCAGCGGATCTTTACCACCAAGTTCGAGGAAGCAGGGAATAAGTCGACCGCCAGCAGCTGCGCCAACTTTTCTTCCAGTTGAAACTGAACCAGTGAAGTGCACTAAGTCAACATCGGGGTGCTCGATTAAGGCAGCTCCAGTTGATCCATTGCCAAGAACAATGTTTACCACGCCTGGCGGTAGGCAACTGAAAACTTCAGATAGTGCCGCTACTGAAAGCGGCGCCTTTTCACTCGGCTTCACGACAACGGTGTTTCCAGCTGACAGAAGAGCGCCGATTACATCGGTTACTTGGCAAACGGGGTAGTTCCATGGAGTAATGAGTGCCGCAACTCCATATGGCTTGCGCACTAAGCGACCAAGATCTGAGTTGGTCTCAGCAAAGAAATCATTAGCTCCGGAAATTTGATGCTCCAACAAGTCTGCAGAACCTTCGATATCCTCCTGCGCCATGGCAAGTGGCTTACCCATTTCGCGGGATTCTATGGAGGCAAGCGATTGGGAAAGGTTGCGCAAGTTTGCAGCTACTTGTCCCAACATTTCAGTTCGACGCTGTGCACCAAGTGCCCACCAATGAGACTGCGAGGTTTTTGCCGCTTTGACAGCCCGGGCAACTTCAGCTGAATCTGAGGCCTGGAAGTGGCCAATTAACTCACCAGATGCTGGGTCAAAGATTTTTGTCGGATCTGATCCTGGCAGGGAAGCTTTCCCATCAATCCAATTTGAGGCTTGAATTTCAGCCACACCAACCCCAATTTCCTAAAAAACCCTCGTTTTTATGAGTATTTTTCGTCTATAAAAATAATCTTACGAAACGTTGACAAACTAACAGGACTGATCGTAACATTATTACGTAGCGATTCGCCAGTATTTCTGGCGCTAGGAGCAAGGGAGCTCGCAAATGAAGAAATTAGTTTTAGCAACAGGTTCAGCAGCACTGCTTTTGCTCACAGCTTGTGGTGGAGCAGCGGCTCCCGAAAGCTCCGCAAGCGGTGAAGCAACTTCATCTGGAATTGAATTAGTTACCGCAATGCCAGCTGGCGTTGGCCCGGTTGACAATGTGAACTGGAATTTGGCAGACGGTGAACCGCTATCGCTTGATCAAAACCTGTCTTGGAGTGGGTCACAAAATTTTGTTGGAAATTTGATGTGTGAGTCCTTGTTGTCCACAACTCCGGAAGGCGGTTTGGAGCCAGGTCTTGCGACAGACGTTTCCTACACAGACGCCACAACACTTGTAGTGAAGCTACGCGAAGGAGTGACCTTCTGGGATGGCAGCGCTTTAACTGCGGATGATGTTGTGTACTCAATCGATAAAGCTCGTACGAATGAAGTCTCACAGTTCGTAGGCGATTTAGCAGCCGTTGCATCCGTCGAGGCGACAGATGCTTCTACTGTGACAATTAAGCTCAGTGAACCAAATTCACTAATTCGCGGTGCTTTATCAACAGGTGCCGGGGCAGTGGTATCAAAGGCATCTGCTGAAGGAAATACAAACTTTGGATTACCTGGCGACACCTCGATGTCATGCACCGGACCTTACATGTTGAAGGAATGGACCGCAGGATCAAAGATTGTTGTTGAGTCGAATCCAACATGGTGGAACAAGGGTGACGGCAAGCAACTTACAAAGCAGATCACCTTCTCATTCATAACGGATCCAGCGGCAGCTGTTGCAGGATACGAAAGTGGAGAGCTTGATGGTGGCTTCTTGATTCCAGCTTCAAGCATTAGGGCTTTGCAGGCATCAACCGTTGGCACGCTTGGATTTGGCGATGGGTCAGCCTTTGGTGCTTGGGTACCAATCGTGAATACTGAGCGTTCGATGTCTAATCCAAAGCTTCGTGAAGCTCTAGCTAAGGCTCTCGACTATGCAAATATAGTTGCAACCGAGACCGCAGGAGCTGGGATTCCAGCTAAAGCCGTTGGTGTTCCAGGATCATGGGGATATGAAAAAGCTGCTTACCAAGCTGCTTGGGATTCATTGCCAGATCGGGTAACTGACCTAGAAGCTGCAAAGAAATTAGTTGCAGAATCTGGCGTAAGTAATCCAGAACTAGTGATTGCTGCTTGGTCCGAACTTCCGGATTCGGTAAATTCAGCACTGGTTTTGCAACAGGCTGCAAATTCAGTGGGATTCAACGCCACAATCGACAAAATAGGCTTTGATCGCGCTGCGGATTTGTACAGTGGGGCCAAAAAGGAAGATATCGATATCTTTGCTACCACCTATTTATCCTTTATTTGTGACCCTCTCTACATCTACTCGCAGATTGGTCTTGAGGCAGGTTCCGCAAACTGGGGTGGATATAGCAACGCCAAAGTCAGTGAACTTATAACGAGCGCGCTGGCGACAACCGACGAAGCGGAACGTGCAAAAATCACGATTGAAATCCAATCATTGTTAGTGGCCGATTATGCCTGGCTACCAACAACAACCTATCCGTCACCGTTCTTCATTAGTAATGAATTATCCGGAGCTATACCTACTGGCCCCGCACACCTATGGTCTGCATGGGCTGTAAATCTCGGCACGGCGAAGTAATCCAATTACCAACCGTAAATCACCACAAATAGAAACTTAGTCAGGCGAGAATTACTGAATGAGAAGGTATTTGTGGCGAAGGATAGGGCTGGGTGCGCTGACGATTGTCGCAACGACAATGTTGGTGCACCTAGCTCTCTATCTAGCGCCTGGTGATCCGATTGGTTACTTACTTAATGGCCGACCGGCAACACCTGAGCGGATAGCAGCACTGCGTGCCCAATACAACCTAGATGAGCCGTTTTTCACTCGATATGTCTCATGGATCACCGGAGTTTTTCAGGGAGATTTAGGAACTTCAGCTGCCTTTAATGCTGATGTTTCAACTCTGATAGCGTCGCGATTTCAAACAACCATGTACTTAGTTCTAATTTCGTTTGTTTTCATTTCGGTATTTGGTCTGACTTTGGGAATACTTGCGGGACTTCACAAAGGAGGCATCGATAGCTTCTCTATGGCTACGGCAACGATTTTGTCATCGATACCGGCATTCGTCGGTTCATTTATCTTGATAAATGTTTTTGCACTTCAACTTGGTTGGTTTCCAGCTATCGGTGGCGGAGACGGCAGCCTCTCATCTGCAATTTCACACATGACACTCCCTGCTATTGCGCTGGCATTCAGCGCAGGAGCGTTTGTTGCTCGAACTACTCGTGCATCAATCAGAGTTGAGAGTGCATCAGAGCACGTAGTCACGGCAACGGTGAGGGGAATCCCACGAAATAAAGTTGTTTCTAGGCACATAGTTAGAAATGCACTGCTGCCTGTAATAAGTCTTGGTGGATTGTTGTTCGTGGGACTCATTGTTTCAACGGCATTCGTTGAGCAGGCATTCGCAATAAACGGAATTGGTGGACTACTCGTAGTAGCTGCAAGGCAACAAGATTTCGCTTTAGTGCAAGCGATTACTTTGATTCTGGTCATTTCCTTCGTCGTAGTGAATTTGGCAGTCGATGTCCTCTACTGGATTTTGGATCCTCGCATAAGAAGTGAGGTCGCATAATGTCAATTGGACAAATTGCAATCGGAAGAAATCGTGGCTACCGAAAGCGCCTAAGTAAATTAGGTTTGCTCGGTTGGTTGGCAGTATTTGTGCTGTTCATTTTTGGCGTAATTGCGATTTTTGGATCTGCATTAGCGCCGCATGATCCAAACAAAATTGATTTGGCCTATTCCTATGTCGGACCGATTCCTGGCCACCCATTGGGATTTGATGAACTAGGCAGAGACCTGTTTTCACGACTACTTGTTGGAGCGCGAACAAGCTTGATCGGTCCAATTGTTTTGGTGATATCAACAACCTTGATTGGAACATCAATTGCAATCTTGGCTGCTTGGCGACGAGGTTGGACTGACGCTGGGTTAAGTGCCGGAGTTGACATAGCTGTGGCATTTCCAGGATTGCTGCTTGCGATTCTGCTATCAACAGTTTTTGGCGCAAGCCTTTGGGTAGCAATTGCTGCACTAACACTTGCCTACACGCCAAGCCTGGCGCGCTTGTTGCGCAGTTCTGCACTCCGCGAGACTGGAATGGATTACGTCAAAGCCCTAAAGGTTTTGGGATTTAGCGATAGCCAAATCATCTTCAAGCACCTGCTTCCAAATCTGGCGCCGTTTATCATCGCGCAAGCGATCATTATGTTCGGATACGCGACGCTGGATCTCGGTGGACTTTCATTCCTTGGCATTGGTGTTCAGCCGCCAACTGCAGATTGGGGAACCATGGTTGCCGCTGGTGCGTCTGGGCTGCTTCAAGGATATCCAACTCAGACTTTGGCGGCAGGATCATGTTTGGTTCTTACTGCCGTTTCATTCGCTGTTATTGGCGATCGCCTAGCGAGAATTTGGGGTGTCGAATGAGCCTTGTAGAAATTGAATCATTCACTCTTGATGTGGAGGTAGTTGAAGCTAGTGCTCGAGTAATTCACGAGGTATCGTTCAAGCTGGAAGCCGGGCAATCCATAGGAATTGTTGGTGAATCTGGTTCTGGTAAGAGTTTGACCTTGCGTGCAATCGCTGGGCTCAGTCCAGAGAACTCAGTTGTTGGCGGAAAGATTAGCTTTCAGGGTGAAGAAGTTTCTGCAATGGATCGCGAAAGACTGATGCAATATCGCTCTTCACAAGTTGCGATGATTTTCCAGGACCCTAGATCTGCAATTAATCCAGTTCGCAAAGTTGGAGATTTCCTAACTGAGAATGTTGTTACAAATTTAGGTTGGTCAAAATCTGATGCAAAAACAAAAGCAATCGAAGTCCTGACTGAAGTAGGCATTAGTAATCCTGAGAAGCAGTTAAAGGCCTTTCCTTCAGAACTTTCGGGTGGCATGCTGCAGCGCGTGATGATTGCATCGAATCTTTTGTGCCAACCTGATTTACTGCTTGCCGACGAACCAACAACTGCCCTAGATGTCACAACTCAATCTTCTGTCATGGCCTTGATTGATCAACTTCGCGTAAGTCGTGGCATGGCAATGATATTCGTCAGCCATAATCTCGAGCTGGCAACTGCGGTATGCGACAAGATTTTGGTTATGTATGCCGGACGAATTGTGGAGTTACTTCCAGCAGAAAATCTTCGCGAGAAGTCGCGTCATCCTTACACGCGAGCGCTATTGGATGCCAGGCCACGTTTAGATGGGCGTCAAAATCGACTTAATGCAATACCCGGTCAGCCAGCATCTGGACTGGAATGGACACAAGGATGCACGTTTGCCGCTCGCTGTGCATTTGCCCAAGATATTTGCAGGTCTGAGGTCCCGGTATTGCGCAAGATACAAGAGAGCGACGTTGCTTGCCATCGTGCAGATGAAATTGACTGGGATGTCTCATGAGTACTCCATTGATAAAGGTAAGCAATCTTTCAAAACAGTATGGTGACTTGCTTGCTGTTGCAGATGTAAGTTTTGAACTGCCACCACGCGGAAGCATTGGAATTGTCGGGGAGTCTGGATCCGGAAAAACTACAGTTGCAAAAATTTTGGTTGGTCTGGAAAGAGCAACCTCAGGGAAGATTGAAGTTGACGGTCAAGATTGGTCATTGCCCGCTAAAAACTCAAAAGAACGGCGTGAGCGCGCCAAATATCTTCAAATCGTTTTTCAAGACCCATATTCGTCTCTAGATCCGCGTCAATCAATTGGATCAGCACTACGTGAGGCTCTAAGCATTTCTATGAAGGATTCAGATGAAGTAATTGTGCGCGCAAATGAGCTTGCCGATTTAGTTGGATTACCGCAACGAATTCTTGAACTACGTCCTGCAAAACTTTCAGGTGGTCAAAGGCAGCGTGCCGCGATCGCCCGGGCACTTGCCTCTAATCCAAAGGCACTAATTCTTGATGAATCAGTTGCTGCCCTCGATGTGTCAATCCAAGCCCAGATATTGAACCTATTGGTGGACATTCGTGAGCAAACTGGAATTGCATACATACTCGTCAGTCACGATTTGGCGGTAGTTCGGCATTTCGCCGATTCTTTGATTGTCATGAAAAATGGCATCGTCGTAGAGCGTGGTCAAACTGAAGTGGTCATGGATCAGCCAGAGCATGAGTATACAAAATTACTTTTGGCTAGTGTTCCGTGTCCTGGGTGGATACCTGGAAGGAGAACTGTCTGATGACTATTGTTAAAACTGTGAACCCTAAAATCAGCAAAAAAACAAACGGTGCTGGCACAAACGCCACAAAGCCAACACATCGTCGACGTCCAAAAGAAGAAACCGAAAACTTGATTTTGCAGGAGGCGGAACTGCTGCTCATCGAAAGATTGGCAAGTGGTTCAGATGACTTAAATCCACTGGCATCCCTTCGGATTACCGATGTCCTAGCAAGCATCAACGCAAAGCTAAGTGATGACCAATTGCCAATGACAACTGGCGCCGCATATCAAATCTGGAAAAGTCAATTGAGTTTCCAGGATGCGATTTTGGAACGAATCATGAATGAAGTTTCAACTCCCTGGGAAGCTGACCTTCGATCGAAACTTGATGTCGCACTTAGTCAAGAACTATCACTCGAAGAAGTTCTCGAATCTGTCTTCGGTTTCAATGAATCCCCGAATTCAACTTCAGACCATGAGTTATCTTTGGCCATCGGCCTTACCGCTTTTGTCTCGCCCGAGAGAATTCGGCGTGCTGAGGAAATTGCAAACGCTCAATATGTAAAGGCACTGGGTGCAATTCTTACGGATATTTTGAATTATGCAGATCGACGTTTGTTGCCGGGCTTGCGCATAGATGACATGGTTTGGGCCATTGAGGGATTGTACGCAGGACTGCATCTTCGCGCGCGAAGTCACCCAGAATTGGTTGATCGCAAAGATGCAAAGGGTAGATATTTAGGCCCGATGGTTACGAATTCGATATTCTTTGGGCTGTCTGAACCGGTGTCACAGCGCGGCAAGGAAATCCGTTAATCGGAGAGCAGCTGAACTGATTGGAAAAAAATGAAATTGTATTCAGGGGCGCTCGAACTATTGACCCGGAAACCAAACTTGATGCAGTTTGTGACGTTGCAGTAAATAACGGCAAAATAAGCGCCGTTGCTCCCGGTGGGGATCCACAACTGGTTGGACTCACAGAGGTTGACATTTCCGAAAAAGTACTGGCACCTGGATTTATTGACTTACATAGTCACTGTAATGATTTACCGTCACGCTTGCTTCAAGTATGCGATGGAGTAACCACAGCCCTTGAACTAGAGGCTGGACAGTTGAACGTTGATCAAGCTTACGAAAACTTTTCTAAGTCAGGCAGTCCAAATAACTTTGGTTACTCAGCTTCTTGGGCATTAGCGCGTATGAAATCCTGTGGCTTGGATGTTTCTAAAGGTTTAGATGCTTTTGCAGAACACATTAATTCGCCCGAATGGCATCGGGTGATGAATCCACGGGAACACGGAATGATGATCGATTCACTTTCTAGTGAATTAGAGCAGGGCGCTCTGGGCATTGGCATTCTTCTTGGATATTGCATGGAGTCACCTGGCTCGGAGTACCTTGAAATTGCCAAGCTTGCTGCTGAAACCCGAACTGCAACGTTTACTCATGTTCGCGAATTTGATCGCCCAGATAGCGGGCTGTATGGAGCTCAAGAAGTTGTCGCTGCGGCACTAACTACTGGTGCTCACATGCATATTTGCCATGTGAACAGCACGTCGACCAGGCAAATAGATAATGTGCAGTTATTGCTAGCGGGAGCGCGCGATCAAGGTTTGCGAGTAACGACTGAGGCATATCCATATGGCGCCGGTGCCACCTTCATCGGTGCAGGCTTCTTGGATCCGGAAAAAATGGCATTTACTGCGCTCGAACCTCGCGATGTTTACATTCTTGCAACTGGCGAAAGGCCACAAACGGCAGCGCGACTTCAGGAATTGCGTGAATCTGATCCAAGCGCCATGGTGATTGTTGATTTCTTAAGAACTGAAGATCTAGACGATTTAGGATTTTTAACCCGCGCATTGCTTTTTGATGACACTGCTGTTGCATCCGATGCCATGCCACTGGTTCTGCCAAATGGCTATGAGAATTCTGATGGGTTGTGGCCATTGCCAACTGGAACCACAACACATCCAAGAACTGCTGGGACCTTTAGTCGAATTTTTCGTTGGTATGTGCGAGAACTTGGAATCCTTGATGTTGCTGAAGCGGTGCGGCGCTGCACTTTGATTCCAGCGGAAGTGTTGAAAGATGTTTCGCCAGCGATGAAGCGCAAAGGAAGAATACAAGTTGGTGCTGATGCCGATTTAGTCATTTTTGATGCAAACAAAATTTCGGATAATGCAACTTATGCTGACCCAATTCAAATTTCAAGCGGTATCGAACATGTATTGGTCAATGGTGCATTTGTGATTAAGAATGGCGAGCTAATTGAAGGCTCATTGCCAGGTAAGCCGGTTAGAGGAGAAGTAAGTGCTTAGAAGTGCACCGCAGTCACTAATCGATGAATTGTCAGCAGCTCTGCCCGGACAAGTTACCCAGAATGAAACTGAGTTAAATCGTCACGCCAGCGACGAATCGTTTCATAAAGCCATCCGACCAGATGCAATCGTCATGGCTCGTTCAACTAGCGACGTGCAGCTCGTAATGCGCTTGTGTTCGGCGGCAAACGTTCCGGTAATCCCGTTTGGAGTTGGATCTTCACTTGAAGGACAGATAATTCCTGTTGAGGGTGGAATCACATTGGATTTGTCTGAGATGGACAAGATTGTCGAGATCTGTCCTGATGACTTAATCGTTGTTGTACAACCTGGACTTAGAAGAATTCCGCTAAACGATCGGCTTGCAAAAGAAGGTTTGTTCTTCTCTGTGGATCCTGGAGCAGATGCAACTTTAGGTGGAATGGCCTCCACTGGAGCTTCAGGCACTACAACCGTCCGATATGGTTCGATGCGCGAAAATGTTATGGCGCTTGAAGCAGTTTTGGCTGATGGAACGGTAGTTAGAACTGGCAGTCGTGCGCGCAAAGATTCTGCAGGATATGACTTAACCCGATTGCTCGTAGGTTCCGAAGGCACGCTAGCGGTTATAACTGAACTAACCTTGCGAGTTTTTGGAATTCCTGAGGCTATGTCAGGTGCTTACTGCACATTTGATCGCTTATCTGACGGAGTAGCGGCAGCGACACTATTAGTTAAGCAAGGTTTGCCAATCGCGCGCTGCGAATTCTTGGATGGGTTAAGCGTTAAAGCCATCAACGCTTACCAAGGAACATCATTAACAGAATCGCCTACATTGTTTTTGGAGTTTCATGGTTCCAAGAAAAGCATTGCAGACCAAGCTGATGAAGCAGGGGAAATCTTTAGAGAATATGGGGCATCAGATTTCACTTGGACCGCAGACGAAGGCGAGCGGCGCAAACTTTGGCAGGCTAGGCACAATGCTTATCCAGCAGTTCTGGCTACCCAAGTTGGAGCAACTGCGCTCACAACGGATTCAGCGGTTCCGCTATCTAGACTTCCGGAAGCAGTGGAATACGCGCAGCAAGTATTTGATGATCAGCCGTTCTCCTGGTCGGTTTTAGGACACGTGGCCGATGGTAACTTTCACGCATTGTTAATGTTCGATCCAAATGATGAAAAGGCCTATCTTGCAGCAAAAGCAGCATCAACGAAGTTAACGACCCGCGTAATTGAATTGGGCGGAACTTGCACCGGTGAGCACGGAATCGGTTTAGGAAAGCGTGATTCATTAGTAAACCAAGTTGGTTCTGAAACTATTGAATTAATGCGCTCAGTTAAAAACACATTCGACCCTGGAAACATTCTCAACCCTGGAAAAATACTTTTCCCTAAGGAATCAGCATGACCGACTCATCGTTATCGCTCGGCAGTGAACGCATCTCGACGCTGGACACTGCATTCGAAATTCTTCATCAAGCCTGGGAAGGATTTGATTCCGCTCGGCCAGGTCAGCCACCGACAAGTTCAAAATCACTGGATTTGCTTTCGCATGGGCTTCCCAGTGATGGAGTGGGTGCAATTGCCGCCCTGCGAGAAGCAGAAACTTTCCTAGACGAAAGCCTGGCTCAGAGCCGACCTAGATTTTTTGGCTACGTTGGATCCTCAGGACTTGAAGTTGGGGTGCTAGCAGAAGCGTTGTCGGCTTCCCATGATGTAAACATGGCGTCTGTTGCAGCAACAGCGACAATGGTGGAGCAACAAACCATTCAATGGGTAGGTGAATTCATTGGATTCGGTGCCACCAATGGCGTCGTCACTAGTGGTGGAATGCTTTCAAATTTGACCGCGCTAGCCGTTGCCCGAGAGCGGGCACTGCCCGGAAGCAGAGCCACTGGACTTGATGGCCGGGGAACCCTCTACATAAGTGCGGAAGCGCACTCCAGCATCGAGCGTTCCGCTGAACTTTTAGGTCTGGGATCAAATGCAGTTCGGTCTATTCCAATTGATGAGAACCGGCGAATGGACATCAGTGCTCTGGAAGCCCAGATAAAAACAGATGTTGCTAATGGACATGTTCCAATTGCTGTAGTTGCAACTGCAGGCACAACGTTAACGGGAGCTGTAGATCCGATTCGCGCAATTGCAAAAGTTTGCAACGCGCATGGAATCTGGTTGCATGTAGACGGAGCATATGGTCTGCCAGCAGCAGCCACTGAATCGGCCAGAGATTTGTTTGACGGAATTGACTTGGCAGATTCTGCGACGATTGATGCTCATAAGTGGCTGTTTGTTCCCAAAGCCTGCGGAATCTTGCTAGTTCGAGATGACGCTGCATTGCTTGCAACTTTTGGACATGCTGCCTCATACATGGTTGATGTTGAGGAAAATCCGGTTGATCGAACACTGGAGTATTCACGACCGTTTCGATCCTTGAAATTGTGGGTTGCCTTCCGCGCTCACGGAGCCGATGCCATCCGGGGTGCATTGGAGGAAAATCTAAAGCTTGCTGAACTTCTGGCTGACTTGGTAACAAGTACGCCAAATCTTGAATTAGTAGTTAAACCTCAGCTCTCAATTGTTCCATTTCGAAGAGTTCCTTCACATGGATCAATAGATGATCACAATTCTGCTATCGCCAAACGAATGCAATCAGACGGTGATGCCTACGTCACGAGTGCAATTGTTGATGGTAAAACTGTGCTTCGTCCATGCCTGATTAACTTCCGCACTTCAGAGGAAGACATCCGAGAATTGTTAAGGATTATCGAACATACCGGGTCTCAACTCGAACAAGAAGCAAAGCTAGGGTAGAAGACTTGTCATCACTACGCATATCTAATGTTGAATCCATCAAAGACATGGAGGCGGTCAGTGATTTTTTATGTCAGGTTTGGGCTGGTGGACCTGAGGTCGTGCCATTCGACTTGGGGTTGGCCGTCCTGCATGTCGGAGCATATTGCGCCGCAGCGTATGACGGAGAACAAATGGTGGCTGCATCATTTGGATTTCGTGGCGTATTTCAGGATAAACAAATCCTGCATTCCCATGTCACTGGGTCATTTCAGCCTGGCGCAGGCTATGAACTAAAGCGCCACCAATTTGATTGGGTTAAGTCGCAAGGTCTAAGTGGAATAACTTGGTCCTTTGATCCACTAGTACGCAGAAACTGTGTTTTGAATTTCGACAAACTTGGCGCCACAGCGGTTGAATACCTACCTAACTTTTATGGGACTATGACAGATTCAATAAATGTAGGTGATGAGTCTGATCGACTTTTTGTATTTTGGGATGTTTCCGGATCAAAGGAAGAACCGAAGGCCACAAATGAGTCCGTTGTGGTTGAACTACCTGCGGACATAGAAAGTCTTAGAAAAACTGACCTCGCTGCCGCATTGGCGTGGCGTCGCCAGACTCGAGAAACTTTACAACCACTCTTGAACCAAGGATGGACCATCAGCCGGATGCAGGATCGTACCCACTTACTAGTAGATCCGCCAAAATAGAGGAAGAACATGAAACTTGAAACCGTAGAACTTATTCGTCTTGACGTGCCACTTAAGTCCACATTCCGCACATCTGAAGGTGCAGTGAATGTTCATGAAGTTGTTTGGGTTCACGCGATAACCGACCTGGGCGAAGGCTGGGCGGAGTGCGCAGCTAATGGATTACCTGACTACTCGAGCGAATACCATACGGGAGCTGCAGGCGTTCTAAAGGAATTCTTTATCCCTGCACTAAAGAAACTTGGTGACAATTTAACTGCTGAAACTGTTGCACCAACTCTGCATTGGGCCAAAGGCCACCGCATGGCAAAAGCCGCTTTAGAAACTGCAGTGCTAGACGCGCAACTACGAGCCGCTGACACATCTTTCGCTCAATATCTCGGCGCCGTAAAAACTAAAGTGCCTGCGGGAGTTTCCGTTGGAATTATGGACTCGTTGCCAGAGTTAATGAAGTTTGTTGAAGGGTATCTAGCTGAAGGATATTTACGCATCAAGCTAAAGATTGAACCTGGTTGGGACTATGAGCCAGTAAAGCTGGTTCGTGAGACTTTTGGTCCAGATCTGCTTCTGCAGGTTGATGCAAATACGGCTTACACTCGAGACGATTTTGACTTATTGAAACGATTAGACGAATTCAACCTTTTGCTAATTGAACAGCCGATTGAAGAAGAAGACATTCTCGGACATGCTCGACTAGCGGAGTACATTGATACGCCTGTGTGCCTGGACGAATCAATCGTTTCTGCTGGTGTGGCACGCGATGCCATAGAACTTGGCGCCACCGAGATCATTAACATCAAGCCAGCGCGCGTTGGTGGCTACATTGAATCCGTAAAGATCCATGACATTGCTCAGGCTGCAGGAATTCCAGTTTGGTGTGGCGGCATGTTAGAAACCGGAATTGGAAGAGCCGCAAACCTAGCCTTAGCTGCACTTCCCAATTTCACATTGCCAGGCGATACTTCAGCTTCATCTCGCTATTACGAAGTAGATACCACTGAGCCGTTCGTGCTAGTAGATGGGCACATCGATGTGCCTACAGGTCCTGGAATTGGAGTAGATCCGATACGCGAAGTTGTTGATCGCTACACAGTTTCGACTGAGTGGGTTTAATCAGCTAGTTAATGATTGACCAATAGGCTGATACGAACTCAACAAGAAAGCACAAATAATCTAATGTCCAATTGGCCCAATGAACGAAAGTTTGCTGTGGCGATATGGGCACTTGCTACCGGTGGGTATGTGCTGTGGCAGGGAATTCCCTTTGATCGAGCTACCCAGTTTCTGATCATCATTACTGCGGCGCTTGCCTTTTCAATTGGCACCACAACGCGCGCAATCCGCGTGTTTGCCGACTGGGTGCCATTTGCGATTTTGTTGTACGGATATGACTATTCCCGTGGCGCGGCCGATACGTTTGGCTTCAAAGTTCGAGTTGAAGAAATCTATAACATCGAACTGGCGTGGTTCGGTTGGTTATTCGAAGACAAGATTCCGACCGTTTGGTTACAACAACATCTTTATGATCCAAATCAAATTGCGTGGTGGGAATCTTTAGTTGCGCTGGTTTATGTCTCGCATTTTGTAGCACCTTGGGCGATAGTCGGAATCCTGTATGTAAAGAATCGAGAGCTATGGGCGAAGTTTGCTCGTCGTGTCATAACAATTTCATTTGCGGCACTGATCACTTACATTTTGATCCCTGCTGCACCTCCTTGGTATGCCGCACGTGAAGGCTTATGTGAACCAGTAGTTCGAATTGCGACTAGAGGTTGAGAGATCATTGGCCTGCCAATTGCTGGTCAGATTATTTCCTTAGGTCAAGGCGTGGTGAACCAAGTTGCTGCAATTCCTTCATTGCACGCAGGTATGGCGGTCACGATCACATTGTTCTTCTGGGCCCGAGTTGGCCTGAAGATGAAAGCGTTCCTAACTTTCTATGTAGCCTTAATGTTCTTTGCCTTGGTATTCGGTGGCGAGCACTACATATTTGATGCCATTCTTGGTGCTATTTATGCGGTAGCTGTTGAATATGGCTGCCGGGCTTGGGAGCGTCGAAGCCTAAGTTCACGTCGTGGGCGTCGATCGCTGCCTACGACGCTTGCTCAAGACGATTCTTGACGATTTAGCCATCGCTAACAACCTAGGGAACCTGTTCTCAATCGGCCGACAGCAGACTCAGATCTGCAAAGGGATCGCCGTTGCCGCGAGTGGGAGGTGGAGGACCGATCGGTGCTCACCCGAGTGCAGAACATCCACGGTGGCGATGCGGACATCATCTGGCGTCTCGAATCCATCGGGACGCCCGGTGTGGTGGTTGCGGTCCATGCGGAGCGACCCGGTATGGCGCACGGCAAGCTGCAGGCGTGAACCGGCAGCAATCTGACGGGCGAACCAGTGGAAGTTGCGGAACTGCACGAGTGTCGGCTCACCTGGCACCATGAGCTGAATGCCCTTGGACGGGTCACGGTGGCGCAGACGCTGGACGGCAGGTGACAGCAAGACGCGAGACCCGTCCACGCGCAGCTCGTACAGAAGTACGCACAGGTCGGCATCTGGTTGGTCAAGCACTACCCAGGCATCGAGCTGGGGCTCACCCGCCAGCTCGAGCGGTTCGGACAGACGGGCAGAGGTGTACACCGCACCGAAGCCGTCGATCGATGCGACGAACGCCCCGGAGGTTGGGTCGACACCCCACAGGTGAGCACCGAGGTCGTGGTAGTTGGGAGGCAGTTCCATTAGTCCGTTGTGCGACTGGCCCGACGGGTTGGGCTGCTGCTCGAGTAGCATCGTGGTGCGCTCATCAGGGTCACACACGAACCGGAACGCGGGCGAGTCGACTGGATCAGGCTGCAACCAACCGGGGTGCGCCGCACTGTGATGTGCGTCGTGGCCCACGAGATACCAAGGTGCAGTGCCTCGCGTGGCAGCCTCTAGGCTCGCTGCTGTCCTCCACTCCTCGACACCGGTGACGTAGTAGTGCACGGGGTCGGTTAGGAAGGCGGGCTTGTCCCCACCTTCCATAACCCAGCGATACCAGTCGGTTGCCAACTGCATCATGTCGACATCCGCCGCTGGCCCGAACTCCAGGTCGCCCACACGCGGTCGACCGTCCAACGCACCGCCGTGCTCCCACGGTCCGAGGATGAGATGGTGGTGCGGGCGCTGATCGGCCGGCCGCGCACGGCAGTAGCGGCGGTGGTGCTCAAGCGCGCCGCGATTCGTTAGGTCGTAGGGCCCAGTGATTTCGAGCACCGGCACATCGATCCCCGGCAGACCCTCCTGCGCCGGAGCCAAGAAAGGTAGCCAAGGCACATTCTGCGGCGTGGTGTTCATCTCGTTAGGCAAGCCCCACGGCCCGCCGAGTCGTGCGTTCAGCGACCGGAAGGACTCATGCGCCTCGAACGCCTCGGCCAGACGGGCGATGTGCATCGGTGCCTCTGCGACGAGTCGGCTCGACAATGTCTTGCCCGCCGTGAGCATGCCCCAGTTGAACTGGTGGTCAATCGGGATTCCGCCCGCACCTGGCGCGAGGCCGCCCATCGCGGAGACGGCCGGGACAATGGTGCGCAGGTGGGGTGGATGCGCGGCTGCTGTGGTCCACTGGTTTTGGCCCGTGTACGACCCGCCGAACATCGCCACGTCACCGGTGCACCAAGGCTGTGCAGCGGTCCACTCCAAAAGGTCGTATCCGTCATCGGCCTCTTGGGGGCCATGGCCGATGAATACGCCCTCGGAGTCGCCCCGTCCGCGGCAATCCACCGATACGAACGCGAACCCATCTTCGGCAAACTTCACACCATCGGGTGACGCCGAGTCGCGCGAGTAGGGCGTGAACTCGACTAACGCCGGTACGCCGCTGGATCTCTCCCGCGGCAAAAACACGTTGGCCGCGAGCTGAGTTCCGTCTCGCATAGGGATCATGCAGAGGAAGTGCAATTCAACCTGGGCCCCAGGGCCGGGGACTTCGATATTCTGACTCTTAACCATGCCAACAACATTACATAATTTTCTTACGCAAGTCATGGCCCTTGCGCGATTGTCAGACCGAAGACCGGGCTAAAGTCCATTAGTTGAGGCAATTTGCGCTAGTTTGCGTCAATTTACTGGGTCTGGTGGTAATTCTGTGACTCGTGGGGTTATTCTCTTCCTAAGTGCTCCTAGAAGTCCTACAACATGTCGGGGAAGGCAATTTGTAGGAAGTCAGGAGGAATAGAAATGTCGAGTTCGACAACCACGCGTGGTGTTGTGTTTATTCATAGCAGTCCGCGCGCCTTAAGCCCACATATTGAATGGGCTTTGGGTGGCCTATTGGGTACACCCGTAAATCTGGAATGGGTACCGCAGCCCGTAGCTTCCGGCACAGTTCGTAGTGAAATTTCCTGGGTTGGAGCACCTGATCTGTCAGCCAAAATCGCAGTAGCGCTTCGTGGGTTTCCAAACTTGCGATTTGAAATTACCGAAGAACCAAGTCCTGGCTTTGATGGACAGCGCTTCGTTTCCACTCCTTCGCACGGAATATGGCGAAGTCCGATGGGAGTATTCGGAGAGAGTTTCATCTCGGAGGAAAAGCTGCGGGCTGCAATAGTTAATGCAACTGCGCAAGGTGCCTCACTGGTTGATGCGGTAGATCAAGTTATTGGCGGCCCGTGGGATCGAGAACTAGAACCGTTCAGGTATGCCGGCGAAGGAGTCCCGGTTCGCTGGCTACATCAAGTCGGTTAGATTTTTTGTCGCAAAATAGCTTTGAACTACAGCGGAATGTTTCCGTGATTTCCACGTGTAAATGAACCATCAGGATTAGCTGCAGCTTTTAGCGCGGCAGCAATTGCTGTTCGAGTTTTTGTTGGCTCGACAATTTCATCCACTGCGCCAAGTTCAATACACCTAGGCAAACCGCCAGCTGTGATTTTATGTTCCTCTGCCAACTCTGCTTCAACTGCATCTTTTTGATCTGGCGGCACTTCAGCTAACCTGCGACGATGCAAAATGCGAATCGCAGCAAGTGGTCCCATGACCGCAACTTCAGCGCCATCCCAAGCCATGACGCGGGTAGCGCCAAGTGATTTAGAGTTCATTGCGATGTAAGCGCCACCGTATGATTTGCGAGTTACACACGTAATGCGCGGAACTACGCATTCGGCAAATGCGTGTAGCAATTTCGCGCCGCGGCGAACTACGCCGTCCCATTCTTGGCCAACTCCAGGTAAGTAACCCGGAACGTCTACCATGACGATCATTGGTATCCCAAGTGCGTCGCACATTCGAACAAATCTCGCACTCTTCTCAGCCGATGTCGCATCCAAGCAACCGCCCAAGCGAAGTGGGTTATTTGCAATCACACCAACAGTGCGACCACCAAAGCGACCCAGGGTAGTGATGATGTTTGGTGCCCAGCGAGGATGAAGTTCGATTCCAGTACCAGCATCAATTACGGAATCAACAATTGGATGTGCGTCGTAGGCTCGGTTACTTTGCTCAGGCAATAAAGCGCCCATGTCAATGTCTTTAATTTTTGAAGTATCCAGCATTCCCTGATTGCCAAGTAAGTCAGTGATGTTTCGAGTATCAGCCATGGCTTGTTCTTCAGTCAGGCTGACAACATGCACCACACCACTACGCCGGCCATGTGGCTCTGGACCGCCTAACCGCAACATGTCAACGTCTTCACCAGTTACCGAGCGAACTACGTCAGGACCCGTAACAAATATTCTTCCTTCTGGTCCCAAGATAACGATGTCAGTAAGAGCGGGGCCATAAGCACCGCCACCAGCAGCGGGCCCAAGAACTACAGATACCTGTGGAATTTTGCCTGAGGCATGCGTCATTACGCGAAAGATATCACCAAATGGTTTTAGGGCGCCAATACCTTCTTGTAGACGAGCACCACCTGAGTGCCAAATGCCAACTATCGGACATTGTTCCTTCATCGCAATGGCATATGCGTCAACAATCACGGCGCCTTCAGCAGCGCCTAGAGCGCCACCTTGAAATGACGGGTCATTTGCAAATGCCACAACGAGACGACCATTTATTTTTCCAGTGGCAGAGACTGCGCCGATGCCATCAACTTGGCTAGCGACGTATTCCAAGGTGCCTTCATCGAATAGGGAAGTTAAGCGCAGCGGCGCTAATAGCTTCTTATCGATTACAGCACTCATGAGTAATTCCGGAATGCCAACACAATGTCATGACCACCAAAGCCAAATGAATTAGTTAACGCAGCGATGTCGCCCGCAGGAAGTTCACGAGGCGCTTTCATTACAACATCAACATCCACGCCGTCAGCTAAATTTTGTAAATTGCCAACAGGTGGAACTAGACGGTCCTTGATTGCCAAGATGACACCGATTGCAGCGAGAGAGCCTGCGCCACCAAGTAAGTGACCCGCAACTCCCTTGACTGCAGTTACCGGCGCGTGATCCGCATCGGCGCCAAGCACTTTACGAATAGCCTTAGCTTCTGCCACATCACCCGCAGGAGTACTTGTTGCGTGGGCGCTCACATGGAAAATATCCTTGGTTGAAAGGTCTGCATCAGCTAGCGCGCGATTCATAGCAAGTATCACGCCACGACCTTCAGGTTCTGGTTGGGCGATGTGATGTGCATCAGCTGCAATACCTTGGCCAGCATAAGTTGCATAAATCTTGGCGCCACGCGCTTTAGCGAATTCTTCAGATTCCAGCACAATAATTGCGGCGCCTTCGGCCATCACAAATCCATCACGGTCGCGATCGAACGGACGAGAAGCACCGGCAGCATTGTCATGCAAAGTTGATAGCGCGCGCATTGCCGCAAAAGCGGAAATTGTCAGCGGATGGATACATCCTTCAGTACCACCACATACGACAACATCGGCCCGACCGGAGCGAATCATTTCAGCGCCGTAACCAATTGCCTCAGCGCCCGAAGCACAAGCCGAAACTGGAGTGTGAACGCCAGCCATTGCGCCAAGCTCTAGGCCAATCACTGCGGCTGGACCGTTTGGCATCAGCATCGGAACTGTCATTGGCGAAACTCTGGAAGCCCCACGTTCGCGCAAAATGTCGTATTGCTCCATGAGTGAAATTGCGCCACCAACTCCAGAACCAACAACAACGCCAAGGCGACCTTGGTCCATCTGTGGCGCGCCAGCATCTGCCCAAGCTTCGCGGGCAGCAATAAGAGCTAACTGTTGTGAGCGATCCATGCGCCGCACTTCATGCGGCTCAAGAATACTTTCAGGATCAACTTTTGCTGATCCTGCAATTCGAACTGGCAGCTCAGCAAATTTCGGATCACTTAGTAGGTGAGTTCCAGAACGCGCAGCAAGTAGCGAATCCCAAGTTGTGGCAACGTCTCCACCAAGTGGGGTAGTGGCGCCAAGCCCTGTAACGACAACCGTACGGGTCATTGTTATCGACCTTTCGTGTAACAAGATGAATAAATAATTGACGGGTCTTGCATCAGTTTTTATGTGGCGGGCAATTAATCAACTACCCGCCACAACAAAACTGGTTATGCCTTGTTGGCGGCGATGTAGTTAACTGCATCGGCAACAGTGTTTAGGTTCTTTACTTCGGTGTCTGGAATGGTTACGCCAAACTTGTCTTCACATGCCATAACAACTTCAACCATTGACAATGAGTCAACGTCTAAGTCATCAACGAACGACTTTTCCATCTGTACTGACTCTGCTGGGATACCGGCAACTTCATTTACGATCTCGGCTAGGCCCGCGAGGATGTCCTGCGACATAGTTATCTCCTTTAGTAATGGACTTCCCGCGGTGTGCGGGTCGTTATTCGAAAATCTTTCGACTCTCGAAACTTATGGGACGAGTGCTACTTGCGCAGCATGGACAAGGCCAGCACCAAAGCCAACCATCAAAACCAAATCGCC
>ERZ888423.1030-NODE-1030-length-26222-cov-50.517407_pt1 | contig 26222 bp, 28 predicted proteins | sample MGYA00520523_ERZ888423 | MGnify/ENA primary metagenome ERZ888423 (study PRJEB32303, sample SAMEA104408611) | aquatic metagenome | biome: Brackish water; feature: Pelagic; material: water | place: Baltic Sea | collected 2014-06-08T10:24:00 | depth 30,27 m ...
GCGTCTTCGGCGGCTGCGGCCTCTGCGGCAACGACAGCTTCGGCCGTCACGCGGGCGATCTCTTGGGCCGCGGCTGCGTCGGCCAACAGACGCGCCGCCTCGGCTTCGGCCACACCGGCCGCTTCGGCCGCCACGGCTGCCACGGCGGACAGGCGCGTCGCCTCATCGCCTGCGCCAGCCTCGGCAGCCAGACGAGACGCGTCTTGGGCTGCTGCAGCCTCGGCTGCCAGACGTGCGGCCTCATCTGCGGCCAGGCGTGCGGCCAAGGCAGCAGCAAGGCTGTCCTCGGTCAGCCGGTCAAGACAGGCTTGCGCAGTCTCACCATCGCGGCATTGGGGCGCGGCGGTGGCTTGAGCGATGGCCATGACAGGCAGCTGGCCCAAGACCAGCGACAAACAGGCCATGACGGCGGTAGAGCAACGGAGAAAAGGGCGCATGGATACCTCAGCTTGGCAAAGATCGGGCCCCGCGTGCACGGCTAGCGCATCGGCACACCGCGCGGCAAATCACGTCTTCGGGTTGTGAGTTTTCAGCGCAACATCGCCATAAGCCGGGCTTTTTCGCCCGCATCATCGGTGCGCGACAGGGCCGCCGCCAAACCTTCGAGGGCCGCGATGTTGTGACCGGCGCGAAAGCTGTCGACATGGGGCAGCATGGCACGGATACCGGCCGCCTTTGGGGCAAACCCCTCCCAGCGCAAGAGCGGGTTGATCCAGACCACGCGCCGGGCCGACAGGTGCAGCCGTTCCATCGCGCGCGCCAGACGGTCAGGTTCATCGCGGTCGAGCCCGTCGGTGATCAGCAGCACCACCGCGCCCTGCCCAAGAACCCGGCGCGCCCAGTCGCGGTTAAAGATCTCGAGACAGGCACCGATGCGCGTGCCCCCTTCCCAATCCTGTGCCTCGGCCCCGGCGGCGGCAAGCGCGGCATCCACATCGCGCTGCGCCAGATGGCGGGTGATGTTGGTCAGCCGCGTGCCAAAGGTGAAGCCATGCACCCGCGCCCAGCCCGCGCCCTTTTCATTGGCAACTGCGTGCAGGAAATGCAGCACCGCCCGGCTGTAGGACGACATCGAGCCCGAAATATCGCACAAGGCCACCAGAGCGGGCCAACGGATGCGCGGCGTTTTGCGGGCAAAGCTGGTGATCTCGCCCCCCTGCGCCAAGCCAGCCCGGATGGTGCGGCGCCAATCAGGCCGCGCGCCTTGCGCCGCCGCCTCGGTCCGGCGGCTCTTGATCGGCAAGACGGCCAGCCGCATGCGCGCCAGGATGCGCTTGGCCTCGGCCATTTCGGCCAGCGACATCTGCTCGAAATCCAGCGTCTTCAGCCGCTCCTCGCGGCTCATGGTCAGGGCGGCGTCGATCTCGATCTCGGTGCCGTCTTGTTCGGGAAGATCGGGCAGATTGCGCGCGACCCCGTGCAACAGCGCCTCGGCCGCGCGCTTTTCGGCGGGCCGCGCCATGCGCTCTTCGGCCACGCCCCGCAATTGCGGCGTCAAGAGCGACATCATGTGCTCAAGATAGCGCGGATCGCGCCAATAGAGGCGGAACATCTGATCAAACACCACCCGATGCTCGGGCCGCGACACGAAACAGGCCATCAGCGTGTGATAGAAATCGCCCCGCGCCGAAAACCCCGCCGCCTCGACGGCGCGGATCGCATCGGCCACCCGCCCCGGCCCGGCAGGCAGGCCCGCGATCCGCAGCGCGCGGGCGAAATGGGTGATGTTGGTGACCAGCTGCGGGTTGTCGGGCAGCGCAAGGGGGGTGTGTTCGACCATGGATGGACTGGACCCTCCGCCAAGGACCGCGTCAAGCCCGCTCAACGTGGCAAAGCGGGCGCCGACGCGGCGATCTGGTCAAGGATGCGCTTGGCCTCGGACCCCTGAAGGCGCTGGATATCGTCTTGATATTTCAAGATCGCGCCCAGCGTGTCGGCGATCACCTCGGGCGACAATTCGATCACATCAAGCGCCAGAAGGCATTTGGCCCAGTCGATGGTTTCGGCCACGCCGGGGCGTTTGAACAGATCCTCGGCGCGCAACCGCTGCACAAAGGCCACCACCGCGCGGCTCAGGCTGGCCGAAGCCTCGGGCACGCGGGCCTGCAAGATCGCCAGTTCGCGGTCGAGATCGGGGTAATCGACCCAATGATAGAGGCACCGCCGCTTGAGCGCATCATGCACCTCGCGCGTGCGGTTCGAGGTCAGGATCACGATGGGCGGCGCATCCGCCTTGATCGTGCCAAGCTCGGGGATCGTCACCTGAAAATCGCTCAGCGCCTCGAGCAAGAACGCCTCGAAGGGCTCGTCGGTGCGGTCGATCTCGTCGATCAACAGCACGGGCGCGCCCGCAGGATCGGGGCGCATCGCTTGCAACAAGGGCCGCTCGATCAGGAAATCGGGCGAAAACAATTCCACCTTGAGCGCGTCGCGATCGGCCCCGCCCTGTGCCTCGGCGGTGCGAATGGCGATCATCTGCGCGGTAAAGTTCCATTCATAGACAGCACTTGCGGCATCCAGCCCCTCGTAGCATTGCAACCGGATCAACCGACGGCCAAGCGCTGCCGCGATGGCCTTGGCGATCTCGGTCTTGCCGGTGCCCGCTTCGCCCTCCAGAAACAGCGGACGGCCCAGCTTGAGCGACAGAAACACGACCGTGGCCAACCCACGACCGCAGACATAGCCCTGGGCCGAAAGCGCCTCCTGCACCGCGTCGATCGTGGCAAAGCCCATCTTGTTCTCCCTGTCAGCGCCGCACCGGGCCCGTGCATCAATCCTGTCTGTGGCGCGCGGGTCAAGACCGGCGTTGGGGATGGGTCAGCGGGCAGCCCCCATCAGGGCCGCTACAGGCCGCCCGCATGCTTGAGAAACGCCACCACCTCGGCCACGCCGCGCCCCTGCCGGAGCGAGGCCATCACAAAGGGGCGCGCCCCACGTGCGGCCCGGGTGTCGGCCTCCAGCAACACCGGATCAACGCCCACATGGGGCGCCAGATCGATCTTGTTGACGATCAGGAAATCCGACCGCGTCACCCCGGGGCCCTTCTTGCGGGGAATATCCTGACCTGCGGCGGTGTCGATCACGTAGAGCGTCAGATCGGCCAGCTCGGGCGAAAAGGTCGCCGCCAGATTGTCGCCGCCCGATTCGATGAAGATCACATCCAGATCAGGGATGCGCGCCCGAAACGCGGCGACGGCGGCCAGATTGATCGAGGCATCTTCGCGGATCGCGGTATGCGGGCAGCCCCCCGTCTCGACCCCCATGATCCGCTCGGCCGGCAAGACCTGCGCGCGCAGCAAGAAATCGGCATCCTCGGAGGTATAAATGTCGTTTGTGATGACCGCGACCGAGAATTCCGCCGACATCGCCCGGCACAATCTCTCGGTCAGGGTGGTCTTGCCTGCGCCCACCGGTCCGCCGATCCCCACCCGCAAGGGCCCGTTCGCGCTGCCCATCCTGTCGCCTCCTTCCGATCCCGTTTTGGGGAACGCGTGCCAGCCGCGCCCCTCTTTGCTTCCGAAATACTCCCGGGGGGGTCGCAGGATGCGACGGGGGCAGCGCCCCCAGCGCCCTGTCCCACCCGGCACAGCGCTCAGGTGCGAAAGATCCGCACCTCCAGCCCCTCATGCTCCATCGCGGCAAGATCCGCGCCGAAAACCGCCGTGCCGATCCCCTCAAGCCCGGCGGCACAGGCCACCCCGGCCATGTCCTCGATCACAAGATGCAGGCTTTGCAACACGCGTTGCCCCTCGGACTGCCCCAGCGGCACGAAGCGCACGGCGGCCGACACCAGCGCGCCCGCAAGGCTTTGCAGATAGAGCGCGGCCACAACGGGATCGGGCAAGGCAAGCCCCCGCGCGGCCAGACCCAGCACCACCGGATAGGGCCGCGCGACGCCGTCCCCCACGCCCAGCGCTGCCAGCGTTTCGGCCAGTGCGCGGCCTTGCGCCTGTGTTTCCTCCAGCCGTTCGCGCGACCCGGCCAGGGCTGCGGCCAGATCGCCCAGCGCCTCGGCACTGGCCGCCCCCTGCCGCGCGGCCAGCATCAAGATCGCATCGTTCCGCCCGGCCCCCGCCGCAAGCACGGCGGCCACCCAAAGTTCCAGCCCGGCCCCATCGCGCACCCGCCCCGCCGCAATCTCGGCCTCGAGCCCATGGGAATAGGCATAGGCCGACACCGGAAAGCCCGGCGACAGCCATTGCGACAGCTTCAAGAGATCGGCGTTGCCCATGACCGCTACGGCGCATGCCCGTGATCATGGGAATGGCCCTGCGTGCGCCCATGCCCATAGGCCCCGCCTTCGGGCGCAAAGGCGCCCATCATCGGCTCTACCGCCGCCCCGAGGCGGGTCAGCATGTCGGCCAGCACATGATCGGCCCGGATCAGCAGATGATCGCCCGCGATCTGACAGGGGGTGTGGCGATTGCCGATATGCCACGCCAGCCGCACCAGATCGCCACGCACCCGCAGCAGCGGCTCGATGGCGGCCGCGATCTCGATCAGCATTCCGTCCCATGTTTCCAGCGCATCGCCCGCCGCAAGCGACCGCGTGTCGGGCAAATCCACCAGAACCTGCGCGCCCGAAGCCGTCTGCAGCCGCTTGCGCCGCACAAAGCGCCCTTCGTAATCCAGCACCAGCCGGTCGGCCGCCGGCCCCTGCCACTGCCCTGCCGGAACGACCCGGATTGCGGTGAAAACCTTGCTCATCACACTTTCTTTCCAGACAGAAACGGGTTGCACATGACGAAGGCCGGGCGCGACCATGCGGTGAAGGGTGATGACCGATCAGACGACATGGATGGGTGCGGCCCCGGCTGGCGGTCAGTACATGAAGTAGCGCTGCGCCATCGGCAACACCGTCGCGGGCGCACAGGTCAAAAGCTCACCATTGGCGCGCACCTCATAGGTTTCGGGATGCACCTCGACATGGGGGGTGGCGTTGTTGTGGATCATGTCGCGCTTGCGCACCGCGCGGATGCCCTCGACGGCCACTGTATCCTTGGCCAGCCCCAGCCGCGCGCCCAGCCCCGCCGCCTGTGCCGCGCCGCTGACAAAGGTCACGGCCGAGCGTTCGACCGACCGCCCATAGGCCCCCCACATGGGGCGCGAATAGACCGGTTGCGGCGTCGGGATCGAGGCATTGGGATCGCCCATCTGCGCACAGACGATGGTGCCGCCGATCAAGACCATTTCCGGCTTTACCCCGAAAAAGGCCCGGTTCCACAGCACCAGATCGGCGCGCTTGCCCACCTCGACGGACCCGATATGGCGCGACAGACCATGCACGATGGCCGGGTTGATCGTGTATTTCGCGATGTAGCGCTTGACGCGGGCATTGTCGTTGTCACCGGTTTCCTCGGCCAGCCGGCCGCGCTGTTGCTTCATCTTGTGGGCGGTCTGCCAGGTGCGGATGATCACCTCTCCCACCCGGCCCATGGCCTGACTGTCCGAGGCCATGACCGAAAACGCCCCCATGTCATGCAAGATATCCTCGGCCGCGATCGTCTCCTTGCGGATGCGGCTTTCGGCAAAGGCCACATCTTCGGGGATCGATCGGTCAAGGTGATGGCAGACCATCAGCATATCGAGATGCTCTTCAAGCGTGTTGACCGTGTAGGGCATCGTGGGGTTGGTTGATGAGGGCAGGATGTTCTGGAACCCCACCACCTTCATGATGTCGGGCGCGTGGCCGCCGCCTGCGCCTTCGGTGTGAAAGGCATGGATGCAGCGATCGCCGATGGCGGCGAGCGTGTTTTCGACAAAGCCGCTCTCGTTCAGCGTGTCGGTGTGGATCATCACCTGGATGTCCATGTCCTCGGCCACCGACAGGCAGCAATCGATGGCAGCGGGCGTGGTGCCCCAATCCTCGTGCAGCTTCATCGCACAAGCCCCGCCCTCGATCTGTTCGATCAGCGCGCCGGGGCGCGAGGCATTGCCCTTGCCCGCAAAGGCCAGGTTCATGGGAAAGGCATCGGCCGCCTGCAACATCCGCCCCAGATGCCAGGGCCCCGGCGTGCAGGTGGTGGCAAGCGTGCCATGCGCGGGGCCGGTGCCGCCACCCAGCATGGTGGTCAGCCCCGAATGCAGCGCATCCTCGATCTGCTGGGGGCAGATGAAATGGATATGGCTGTCGAACCCGCCTGCGGTCAGGATCCGCCCCTCGCCCGCGATGGCCTCGGTCCCCGGTCCGATGATGATGTCGACACCCGGTTGCGTATCGGGGTTGCCCGCCTTGCCGATGGCATGGATCCGCCCATCGCGCAGCCCCACATCGGCCTTGTAGATGCCGGAATGATCGATGATCAGCGCATTGGTGATGACGGTATCAACCGCGCCTTCGGCGCGGCTGCGCTGGCTTTGGCCCATTCCATCGCGGATCACCTTGCCGCCACCGAATTTCACCTCTTCGCCATAGGTGGTCAGGTCGCGCTCGACCTCGACGATCAGATCGGTATCGGCCAGCCGCACGCGGTCGCCGGTGGTGGGGCCGTACATGTCGGCATAGGTGGTGCGGGGGATGCGGGTGGGCATGATAGATCCTCACTTCACGATGTCGTGAAAAATTCCCAATTTCTCTGGAACAAGCCACTGAAAGGATAAGGGGGGGTCGAATACGCAATATATTTCAGTGCTTTCAACGCAATTCGACGGATTGCTACAATCCCACCGAAACCTGGATTTTCATGAGAATGGAAGCATTCATGTCGAGCACCGCCTTCTGGCTTCAAGCGATTCCGACACTCTTCATCCTCATGGCTTGGCTCGGCCAATGGCGCGGCTGGTGGTAACGCCCCGAGCGCCATCGACGGGCTGCGGTGCGTCGATCCGACGGTCGGGAGCCAGCGCTTTATGCCAGCCACATCCGCGCGCAGATCGAACGGCGCGCCCAGCCCTGCCAAATCGACGTGCCGGGGGGCGGCCCGTCGATGGCGCGGCGGCTTCGCCTTTACTCCGCGCCTGCCTACCGCACGACCGTTTCTCATGCCCGGCGTATTGTCCCGAGACCAATCAGCTATCGTGGGGCCGTACATGTCGGCATAGGTGGTGCGGGGGATGCGGGTGGGCATGGGATCATTCCTTCGCCATCAGATCGAACAGGGGCGCCATCACAGCGTGCCCATCACGGCCTTGTTGAACCCCCAGACGGCGCGCGCGCCGCCATAGGGAACCAGTTGCACGGCACGCGTCTGGCCCGGCTCGAACCGCACGGCGGTGCCTGCCGCAATATCAAGGCGATACCCGCGCGCCTGCGCCCGGTCGAAATCGAGCGCGGCATTGGTTTCGGCGAAATGATAATGGCTGCCCACCTGCACCGGCCTGTCGCCGGTATTGGCGACCATCAGCGTGATGGCGGTGCGGCCCGCGTTCAATTCGATCTCGCCCTCGGCGGTGATGATTTCGCCCGGTATCATGTGCGCCCCCTGTCAGCGGATCGGATGATGGACGGTCACAAGCTTTGTGCCATCCGGGAATGTCGCCTCGACCTGAACATCGGGGATCATCTCGGGGATGCCCGCCATGCATTGGTCATGGGTGATGACATGGGCGCCTGCCTCCATCAGATCGGCGACAGAGCGCCCGTCGCGCGCGCCTTCCATGACGAAATCGGTGATCAGCGCGATGGCTTCGGGGTGGTTGAGCTTGACACCCCGCGCCAGCCGCCCGCGCGCCACCATGGCCGCAAGGCTGATCATCAACTTGTCTTTTTCCCTCGGGCTCAGGTTCATCTCATCCTCGCTTGATCATCTTTGCCACACACGCGGCAGCGCGCCCCCGGTGAGCGTTTCGATGGCACGCGCCACCGCTTGGCGCAACGGCCATGCCTGCGGGGCCATGAACCGCGCGACCAGCTTGCCGTCCCAGGCCGAGGCCGCCGCCCGCACCGCGCCATCATCTGGCAAGACCGCGCGCAACCGCGCCAGCCGGTCGGTCGCATCAGGCGCAAACAGTGCCAACGTCGCGACCGCCACCGCCCCGTTCAGCCCCGCGACACCGGGCCGGACCAGATCGGCATCATCCAGCAAGATCGCCTCGAGCATGGCGGGCCGCCCGCCCCGGATCACCTCGCGGCGGTCGGTCAGCGCGATGCGCGTCAGCCGCTCACCCATGGCCGCGCGCCCCAGAACCAGCGTTTCCAACATCACCAACTCTGCATCGGCGGCCATGTCGACCCGCAAGCCGCGATCGATGGCCGCCCCTTCGAACAAGATCATCTCCTGCGGCAACCAGTGCAGCCGCGCGCCCGCCCCAAGGTTGAGCTCGACACGGACACGCGCCGCACCCGCCCGGCTCAGATAGGCGCGTTCGGCGGTCTGGGTGGTTCCGACGGCAACCGCGCCGGCCGCAAGGTCCAGACGATAGTCCAACCGGTCGCCCCCGGTCAGCCCGCCCGCGGTGTTCAGGAACACCACCTCTGCCGCGCGCCCGTGCATCCGCGGCAGCATCGCCTTGGCCGATCCGCGCTGCCAAAGCCGCGACAACCGCCCGCCCGAACCAATCACGGCCCCGGCGCGGCCATCCACGCGCTGCATCGCGCCCAAGGATGAGAATGCGTCCAACATCGTGCCAGTGCTAGGCGGCGGCCCGTTGGGGGTGCAACACAAGCGCGCCCCGTTCCCCAGACGGCACCCGCAAATGCCCAAGAATGAGGCATGTTGCACAATTCCTGATCACGTCTGCAAAGCACTTGCGCAAGGCCGGGCTGATTTTGCCCTTTGCAGGGCGCCCCCGAACCTTGTACCGGATAGGGCCATGACAGCACGCATCACCCTTCGCCGCCCCGATGACTGGCACCTGCATCTGCGCGATGGCGCGATGCTGGAGGGCGTCTTGCCGGAAACCGCCCGCCACTTCGGCCGCGCCATCGTGATGCCGAACCTTGTGCCGCCCGTGGTCACCGGGGATGACGCCCGCGCCTATCGCGACCGCATCATGGCGTGCCTGCCATCGGGCATGGATTTCACGCCGCTGATGACGCTTTATCTGACCGAGGCGACCGATCCCCACGATCTGGCGCGCGCCCATGCCGAAGGCGTGGTGACGGCCGTCAAGCTTTACCCCGCAGGAGCCACCACCAATTCGCAATCGGGCGTGCGCGACATCACCCGCGTGCAACCCGTGCTGGAAAAGATGGCCGAAATCGGCCTGCCGCTGTGCATCCATGGTGAGGTGACAACGCCCGAGGTCGATATCTTTGACCGCGAACAGGTGTTTCTGGACACCGTCCTTGATCCGCTGCGCCGCGCCATCCCCGCGCTGCGGGTGACGCTGGAACATATCACCACCAGCCAGGGCATCGATTATGTCGCGGGGGCCTCGGGCGATATCGCGGGCACGATCACCACCCATCACCTGATGATCAACCGCAACCACATTCTCGTGGGCGGCATCCGGCCGCATTACTACTGCCTGCCCGTGGCCAAGCGATCGACCCATCAGCAGGCGCTCAGAAAGGCGGCGATCTCGGGCAATCCGCGCTTTTTCCTTGGCACCGACAGCGCGCCGCACACCGACGACGCCAAGCAATCGGCCTGTGGCTGCGCGGGGGTGTTTTCGGCCACGAACACGCTGTCGTGCCTTGCCCATGTCTTCGAGGCGGAAGGCGCGCTTGACCGGCTCGAGGGCTTCACCTCGCTTTTCGGCCCGGCCCGCTATGGCCTGCCGGTCGCTGACCAAACCATCACGCTGGAAAAGCGCGACACCCCCGTGCCCTACCCCGCCCGGATCATCACCGGCGCGGGCCCCGTGACGCTGTTTGATCCCGGCCACCCGCTTTACTGGCATGTGATCGCCTGAGCCTTCATCTTTCCATAAATACGCACAAACCGGACCGCTGCCATGATCCCCACCGCCTACCCTGATCGCGCCACGATGGCCCGCCTGTCCGCGCGCATGCTGCTTGATATCGGGGCGGTGCATTTCAACACGACCCAGCTCTATACCCATGCCAGCGGCAAACAGGCGCCGACCTATATCGATTGCCGCAAGATCATCTCCTACCCGCGCGTGCGCGCCACGCTGATGGATTTCTTGTGTTGCACCGTGATGGAAGCCGCCGGGCTCGAGGCCTTTGACAACATCGCCGGCGGCGAGACGGCCGGAATTCCCTTTGCCGCCCTTGTGGCGGAACGCATGGGCCTGCCCATGTCCTATGTGCGCAAACAGCCCAAGGGCTATGGCCGCACCGCCCAGATCGAAGGCGACATGCGCGAAGGCGACCGGGTGCTTCTGGTCGAGGATCTGACCACCGATGGCGGATCCAAGCTGAAATTCGTCGATGCGATCCGGGCGGCCGGGGCGCACTGTGCCCACACGGCGGTGGTGTTTTTCTACGGCGTGATGGCCGGCACCGAAGACCGTCTGGCCGAACACGGGCTGACACTTCACTACCTGACCACATGGGCCGATGTGATCGCCGAGGCCCGGCGCGGCGGCGATTTCGATCCCGCGACCCTGGCCGAGGTGGAACGATTCCTTGCAGATCCCGAAAGCTGGCGCGCAGCCCGCGGTCTTGGGTGATCCGCGCCACGCGCCATCGCGCCTGATCCGTGGCCAATCGGTCACAATGCGCGGACCCCACCCCAAGATAGGGGGTCCGCCCTTGTGCCGGCCTCCCATATCTTGTGGCATGAACCACTCACAACTTACTCACAGTTTTCCCGGATTGACGCCCGACCCCACCCGGGCGCTATACCCACTCAACCGACCTTTGCAGGGCGCTGGCGCAAGGGACCGAGACAGGGGATGGAAATGAACGAGCATGTGCCGCTGCCCGCGGGGGCGACCGCAAGCCTCCCGGAGACGCATACCCTTCCCCATAATATCGAGGCAGAACAACAGCTTCTGGGTGCGATCTTGTCGTCCAACGACGTGCTGGACCGGGTCGATGATCTGGTCAAGCCGGATCATTTCCACGACCCCGTCCATCGGGTGATCTTTGCCACAGCCCAAGCCCGCATCGCCAAGGGGCTGGCCACCGATGCCACCACGCTGAAGAATTTCGTGGCCGACATCCCCGGCCTCAAGGATCTGGGCGGCGGCGAATACCTGCTCAGGCTGCAATTGTCGGCCATCGCCACCTCGGCTGCACGCGATTACGCGCAGCTGATCCATGATCTGGCGGTGCGGCGTGAATTGATCGCGCTGGGCCAACGCGTGTCGGATCGCGCGCGCAGCATGCGCGACGACATCGCCCCAGACGACCAGATCGTGGAGGCGGAAACCGAGTTGTTCACGCTTGCGTCCTCGGGCACCAGCAATCGCGGCTTTCAATCCTTCCTGTCGGCGCTTTACGATGCCGTCAACACCGCCAATGCCGCCTACAACCGGGGTGGCAAACTGGCCGGTGTGTCGACAGGGCTGACCGACATCGACCGGATGCTGGGCGGTCTGCACAAATCCGACCTGTTGATCCTGGCGGGGCGGCCTTCGATGGGCAAGACGTCGCTGGCCACCAACATCGCCTTCAATGTGGCCAAGGCATGGAAACGTGGCCGCCGCGACGATGGCAGCGAAGGCACCGTCGATGGCGGCGTGGTGGGCTTTTTCAGCCTTGAGATGTCGGCCGCCCAACTGGCCCAACGCGTGCTGTCGGAAGCCGCCGAAATCCCCTCGGAACTGATCCGCAAGGGCGATCTGACCGAAACGGAGTTTGAACGCTATCTGCATGCCGCGCGCGATCTGGAACGCTGCCCGCTCTATATCGATGACACGCCCGCCTTGCCCATCGGTCAGGTGGCCGCCCGCGCCCGCCGCCTCAAGCGCGCGCCAATGGGGCTTGATCTGCTGATCGTGGACTATCTTCAGCTTTTGCGCGGCTCGGGGCGGTCGGAAAACCGGGTCAACGAAATCTCGGAAATCACCCAAGGCCTCAAGGCCATCGCCAAGGAACTCAATATTCCCGTGATCGCGCTGTCGCAGCTGTCGCGTCAGGTCGAAAGCCGCGAGGACAAGCGCCCGCAACTGTCGGACCTGCGGGAATCGGGCTCGATCGAACAAGATGCCGATGTGGTGATGTTCGTCTATCGCGGCGAATACTACAAAGAACGCGAAAAACCGGGCGAGGAAAACCTCGAAGCCATGGCCAAATGGCAGCAAGACATGGACATGCTCCATGGCAAGGCCGAGCTGATCATCGGCAAGCAGCGCCATGGCCCGGTCGGCACCGTGGAACTGAGCTTCGAGGGTCGGTTTACCCGCTTCGGCAATCTCGTCAAACCCTGGCAACAGGCCGCCGAACCGGGCTATTGACGCACCTGACCCGTCATCAAGGTCAATGCGCCATCGGCATCTTCGTTTCGAAATACGCCGGGGGGGCGGTGATGGGCCGGGCGGCAGTGCCCCCTCTTGACCGCGACGCCGCGAAACCCGACACAAGGCCATGGGCACAGGTATCCTCACCATCGATCTGAACGCCATCGCGGCCAACTGGCGCGCGCTGGCCGGCCTGTCGCGCGGCCAGACCGGCGCGGTGGTCAAGGCCAATGCCTATGGCTGCGGCGCGGCCGAGGTGGCCACACGTCTGGCGCGCGACGGGGCACGCCAGTTTTTCGTGGCCACCGCCGAGGAAGGCGCCACCTTGCGCAAGGCCTTGGGCCCGGGCCCCGAGATCAACATCTTTTCCGGCCACATGGCGGGCGACAGCGCGCTGATCGGCGATCATGCGCTGACACCCATGCTCAACAGCCCCGCGCAGGCGGCACGCCACCGCGCGGCGCTGCCCGACCATCCCTATGGGGTTCAGCTTGACAGCGGCATGAACCGCCTGGGGATGGAAGCGCCCGAATGGGCCGCGACGCGCGCCGAACTGGAAGCCGGGCCGCTGAGCCTGGTGATGTCGCATCTGGCCTGTGCCGATGAGCCGGACCATCCGCTGAACGCCGCCCAACTGCGCGCCTTTGTCCAGATGACCCAAGGCGTCAGCGCGCCGCGCAGCCTGTCGGCGACGGGGGGGATCTTGCTTGGCCCCGAGTACCATTTCGATCTGACGCGCCCCGGTGTGGGGCTTTACGGCGGCGCCCCCTTTGGCGCGGCACAGCCCGTGGTCGCGCTATCGCTGCCGGTGGTGCAATTGCGCGATGTGGCACCGGGGGAAACGGTGGGCTACGCCGCCAGCTTCACCGCAAGGCGACCGACAAGAATCGCCACGGTTTCGGCAGGTTACGCTGACGGCCTTATCCGATACATGAGCGGCAAGGCGCAGCTTTTCGCCGGTGCCGTCGCCTGTCCCCTGGCGGGTCGCGTGTCGATGGATCTCTTGACGGTCGATGTGACCGATCTGACCGAGGTGCCCGATCATCTGGATATCCTGTGCGCCCATCAAGGCGTCGATGATCTGGCCAGTGTGGCGGGCACGATCGGCTATGAAATCCTGACCTCGCTGGGGCGGCGCTATGGGCGCCGATATCTGGGCTCATGACGGTTCTTCTGGCCCCCCTTGCCGCGATCGGCCGGTCCACCCTGGCGATGCTGGCGGCCATGGGTCAGGTCACGATCTATGCCGGGCGCGCGGTCAGCCATATCCTGCGCCCGCCCTTTTACCCGCGCGAGTTTTTCTGGCAGCTGTTGCAGATCGGCTGGCTGTCCTTGCCGGTGGTGGGCCTGACGGCGCTGTTCACGGGCGGCGCGCTGGCGCTCCAGATTTACGCTGGCGGCTCTCGCTTCAACGCCGAAGCCGTGGTGCCCCAGATCGTGGCCATCGGCATCGTGCGCGAATTGGGGCCGGTTCTGGGCGGGCTGATGGTGGCGGGCCGTGTGGCCGCCGCCATCGCCGCTGAAATCGGCACCATGAAGGTGACCGAACAGATCGACGCGCTGGTCACCTTGTCCACCCATCCGCTCAAATACCTGACCGTGCCGCGCCTTCTGGCGGCCACGATCAGCTTGCCGGTTCTGGTGGCGGTGGGCGATGCCATCGGGATTTTCGGCGGATACCTCGTGTCGACCACGCGGCTTGGCTTCAACGAAGCGGCCTATCTGCGCAACACGGTCGATTTTCTGGAGGTCTGGGATGTCAGCTCGGGGCTGATCAAGGGCGCGGCCTTTGGCTTTATCGTGGCGCTGATGGGGTGCTACCATGGAATGAATTCGGGGCGCGGCGCGCAAGGCGTGGGGCGGGCCACGACCAATGCCGTGGTGTCGGCCTCGATCCTGATCCTTGCCACCAACTATCTGCTGACGGAGCTTTTTTTCACCGCATGATCTTGCTTGATGATGTCCATAAGGCCTTTGGGTCCAAGCAGGTCTTGCAGGGCCTGACGCTCAGGGTGGGCACGGGTGAAAGCTGTGTGATCATCGGCGGGTCGGGCACGGGCAAGTCCATTTGCCTCAAATGCGTGCTGGGGCTGGTGACACCCGACAGCGGCACGATCACCGTCGATGGGCAAGATGTGCAGGCGGGCGACCGCGACGCGTTTCTGGCGCGCTTTGGCATGCTGTTTCAGGGTGGCGCATTGTTTGATTCGCTGTCGGTCTGGCAGAATGTCGCCTTTCGCCTGATGCGCGGCACCCAAAAACGCCCCAAGGCCCAAGCCCGCGAGATTGCCATCGAAAAGCTGCGCCGCGTGGGGCTCAAGCCCGATGTGGCCGATCTTTTCCCCTCGGAGCTGTCGGGCGGCATGCAAAAACGCGTGGGGCTGGCGCGGGCCATCGCGGCCGAACCCGAGATCATCTTTTTCGACGAACCCACCACCGGGCTCGATCCGATCATGGCGGGCGTGATCAACGACCTGATCCGCGAGATCGTGACCGAAATGGGCGCCACCGCCGTCACCATCACCCATGACATGAGTTCCGTGCGCGCCATCGCCGACAAGGTCGCCATGCTGCACGACGGCAAGATCCGCTGGCACGGGCCCGTGGCCGAGATCGACACCACCGATGATCCCTATCTGCGGCAATTCGTGACCGGATCGGCCAAGGGCCCGATCGAGGCGGTGCGCTGATGGCGGGCGCTCTGGCGCGCCGGTCATCACTCGGCTAAGCCAGCGCCATGGCCAAACCCGTCACCCAGTTCATCTGTTCCGCCTGCGGGGCCGTTCACAAGAAATGGTCGGGCCGTTGCGAGGCCTGTGGCGAATGGAATTGCATCGCCGAAGAAGCACCCTTGTCGGCCGGTCCGGGCAAGACCGCACTTGGCGCGGCCAAGGGGCGGCGCATCGGCCTGACCGACCTGCGCACGCAAGAAACCCCGCCACCGCGCCGCACCTCGGGCATGGGGGAATTGGACCGTGTCCTGGGCGGCGGGCTTGTGCCGGCGTCGGCCACGCTGGTGGGGGGTGATCCGGGCATCGGCAAATCCACGCTTTTGCTTCAGGCCGCGGCCAGCTTTGCGCGTGCCGGCGCCAGGGTCATCTATGTCTCGGGCGAGGAAGCCACCGCACAGGTGCGCATGCGCGCCCAGCGGCTGGGTCTGGCCGACAGCGCGGTGCAACTGGCCGCCGAAACCAACCTGCGCGACATCCTGACGACGCTCGAGGCCGAAGCCCCCGATCTGGCGATCATCGATTCGATCCAGACCATGTGGCTTGACACGGTCGAGGCGGCGCCGGGGTCGGTCAGTCAGGTCCGCGCCAGCGCCCATGAGCTGACCAGCTTTGCCAAGCGGCGCGGCGTGTCGGTGATGCTGGTGGGCCATGTCACCAAGGAAGGCCAGATCGCGGGCCCCCGCGTGGTCGAACACATGGTCGACACGGTGCTGTATTTCGAAGGCGAAAGGGGTCACCAATTCCGCATCCTGCGTTCGGTCAAGAACCGCTTTGGCCCCGCCGACGAGATCGGCGTGTTCGAGATGACGGGTGCGGGTCTGGCCGAAGTGGCCAATCCGTCGGCGCTGTTTCTGTCTGACCGTGACGCGCCCGCGCCGGGTGCCGTGGTCTTTGCCGGGATGGAAGGGACACGCCCCGTCCTGGTGGAAATTCAGGCGCTTGTGGCGCCCTCCCCCCTCAGCCAGCCACGCCGCGCGGTGGTGGGCTGGGATGGCGGGCGGCTGGCGATGATTCTGGCGGTGCTGGAGGCGCGGGCGGGCATTTCCTTTGCGGGGCTTGATGTCTATCTCAACATTGCGGGGGGCTTGCGCATTTCGGAACCCGCGGCCGATCTGGCGGTGGCGGCCGCACTTTTGTCGGCGCGTGAAGACACGGCCTTGCCGCGCGACGGGGTGATTTTCGGGGAATTGTCGCTCTCGGGCGCGCTGCGCCCGGTGTCGCAAGCCGAAAACAGGTTGAAAGAGGCCGCGAAACTTGGTTTTTCCAGCGCCATCGCGCCCAGCGGATGCAAATTCGGATCGGCAAGCGGGGTAAAGGTACAAGAAATGGCCGATCTGCCCCGGTTCGTGGGCGAGGTTTTTGGGGCGCGATAGGATCGCCGCCCGTTACGGGGTAAGGGCAGATTATGGAAGGTTTCACCCTCATTGATGGCATCGTGGCCGGTGTGATCGTCGTATCGGCGATCCTTGCCTATTCGCGCGGGCTTGTGCGCGAGGCGCTGTCGATCGGTGGCTGGATTTTGGCGGCGGTTGTGGCCTTTATCTTTGCGCCCAATGCACTGCCGCTGATCCGCGAAGTGCCCTATTTGGGCGATTTCATCGGCGAAAGCTGTGAATTGGGGATCATGGCCAGTTTCGCGGGCGTCTTTGCGGTGGCTTTGGTGGTCGTGTCGTTGTTCACACCGATGTTTGCAACCGCCGTGCAACGGTCGGCCATCGGCGGGGTGGATGCGGGATTGGGTTTCTTGTTCGGCGTGGCGCGCGGGGCATTGCTGATTGTGGTGGCCTTCATCGCCTATGACCGCGTGGTCGGATCCGAACCGGTTGCAATCGTGGCCGACAGCCGCTCGGCACAGGTGTTCGCCCAGATGCAGGCACGCGTCGAGGCGCAGATCCCCACAGATGCGCCAGGCTGGATCTTGTCGCGCTATGAACAGCTGACCGCGACATGCATCGCGCCATAAGGCCGGTCAGCGCCGTTTGACCGATCGCGCCACCCCGGCAATCAGCAAGATCGCACAGCCCCCCAGATAGACCCAAAAGCCCGGTCGCAGGAAATTTTCCATCAGCGCCCAGCTGCCTGCGGGATCGGCGAAATCGACCGGGGCGGGCAGGCCCGTCTGTTGCGCGATCTGTGCGCCCCGGATCAGCGCATCGCCCAAAAGCACAAGCGGCGACAGCCCGGCCATCAGCGCCAAAACCCGCGCCCGCCAGCCCCCCAACGCCAACAGCGCCGCCACGGCCGCAGCGGCAAACCCACCCAGAAAGACCCATGATTGCCACGGGCTGGCCATGCCCAGCGACAGACGGCCATCGCGCGCCAGCGCCATGGGCGACAGATCGGCCCCGGCAAAGGGCGGCTCGATCCATGTCAGACCCCAGCTTGCCGCCATCAAGACGCCCCCCAGAAAGATGAACATGCGCATCGGGTCGCCTTTCGCTTTCTGTCCGTCACCGCCAGCCTAGGCGGATCTTGCGCACAGGTCCACCGCGTCGCATCTGGCGAAAGATGTGATCGTTTCGTGACACTGGCCATTGGCTGGCCTATGTCAGGCATGTCGATGTCACATCGGAGATTCGCCAGCGATGGATGCCCTCCCGCGCCACCCTTTCGAGCCTTTGGATGACGACAAGCTGCGTGAGGAATGCGGTGTGTTCGGCGTGATCGGCGTGGTCGATGCCGCCAGTTTCATCGCCCTGGGCCTGCATGCGCTGCAGCATCGTGGTCAGGAAGCGGGTGGGATCGTCACCCATGACCCCGAACACGGCTTTTCCTCGGCGCGCCGCTTCGGGCTGGTGCGCGACAATTTCACCTCGGCCAGCGTGATGGAAACCCTGCCCGGGGCCATTGGCATCGGCCATGTGCGCTATTCCACCGCCGGGTCCAAGGGCGCCACCCAAATCCGCGACGTGCAGCCCTTTTTTGGCGAGTTTGCGATGGGCGGGGCGGCGATCGCGCATAATGGCAATATCGTCAACGCCGATGAGCTGCGCCGCGAGCTGATCGAGCGGGGATCGATCTTTCAATCCTCTTCCGACAGCGAATGTATCATCCATCTGATGGCGCGGTCGTTGCAAAAGACCATCCCCGAGCGGATGAAGGATGCGCTGCGCCGTGTCGAGGGCGCGTTTTCGGTCGTGGCCATGACGCGCACCAAGCTGATCGGCGTGCGCGACCCCTTGGGCGTGCGCCCGCTGGTTCTGGGGCGGCTGGGCGATGGTTATGCCCTGTCATCTGAGACCTGCGCGCTCGACATCGTGGGCGCGGATTTCCTGCGCGAGGTCGAGCCGGGCGAAATGGTCGTGATCTCGGGCGATGTGGTCGAAAGCTTCAAGCCCTTCGAGCCGAAGCGGTCGCGCTTTTGCATTTTCGAACATGTCTATTTCTCGCGCCCCGACAGCATCATCGGCACGCGATCCGTCTATGAAACCCGCGAGGCGATCGGCCGCGAACTGGCCAAGGAGGCCCCGGTCGATGCCGATCTGGTGTGCCCCGTGCCCGACAGCGGCACGCCGGCTGCCATCGGCTACAGTCTGCAATCGGGCATCCCCTATGCGATGGGGATCATCCGCAACCAGTATATGGGCCGCACCTTTATCGAACCCACCGAACAGATCCGCAACATGGGCGTGCGGCTCAAGCTGAACGTCAACCGCGCGCTCATTCGCGGCAAGCGGGTGATCTTGGTCGATGACAGCGTGGTGCGGGGCACGACCAGCCGCAAGATCAAGGAAATGATCCTTGATGCTGGGGCGGCCGAGGTGCATTTCCGCATCGCCAGCCCGCCCACCGCATGGCCCTGTTTTTACGGGGTGGACACGCCCGAGCGCGAAAAGCTTTTGGCCGCCACCATGTCCGAGGATGAGATGCGCCACCATCTGGGGGTGTCGTCGCTCAGGTTCATCTCGCTCGATGGGCTTTATCGCGCCGTGGGTGTGGCCGGGGGGCGTGATCCGAAACAGCCCGCCTATTGCGATGCCTGTTTCTCGGGGGATTACCCGGTGAAACCGACCGATCAGATGAACCGGGGCTTTCGGCTGACCGAACCCGCCGCCTGAGGGAAAGACACTTGCGCCCGATGGCGCCCTGCATCGACCGCGCAGCCGCAAAGCCCTGGAAAAGCAAAAAGGCCGCCCCATAGGCGGCCTTTGTCATGGCATGCCGATCAGGCTAAGGCTCAGGCTTTGCGGCGCAGCGCGGCCCAGGCGCCGCTGACAACCAGCGCCGCGATGACGGCCTTGATCACATCGCCGATCAGGAACGGCGCCACGAAATGCGCCGCGTAAAAGCCCAAGCCCTGACCGGCCCAGCCCGCATCCACACCCGCAGCCGACGCCACCGCCATCGGCCAGAGCACACCCGGCACATAAAGCAACGCTGAAGCGGCAATCGCCGCCAGCGCCGTGCCCAAGACACCGCGCGCCAATCCGCGTTCAGCAGCAAACCCCGCCAGCCATGCCAGCCCGACAAACCCGATCAGGAACCCGCCCGTCGGCCCGATCAGCGCCGCCAGACCCGGCAGCGTCGAGGGCGTGAACACCGGCAGGCCCACAAAGCCCTGCGCCAGATAGGCCAGCACGGTCACGGCACCCAGACGGCTGCCATAGGCAAAACCCACCAGCAAGATCGCCAGCGTCTGAAGCGTGACGGGAACCGGCCACATCGGCACCGCGATCTGAGCGGCCAGCGCGATGAACAGCGACCCCGCAACCACCAGCAGCGCCCGGCGCAGCAGGGTTTGATCACCCAATGTCACAGTCAAAAGCGTGTCGCGGCCCATGGTCGGCTCCTTGCAAATGCGGGATGTACCCCTTTGCTTTCCATATCCCCGCGCGGGCCGCGCAAGTCAAGCGTGCCGCGCCGCCACAGCGCGTGCCACAGCCTCTTGCGTTTGGGCGCCGAAAGGGGCAACTGGCGGCGCATGGAAAAGCCTTTTGATGGACAGATCGCGCTGGTCACCGGCGCCTCGCGCGGGATCGGTGCGGCCAGCGCCGAATGGCTGGCGGCGCGCGGCGCGCATGTGGTGGCGGTCGCCCGCACCGTGGGTGCGCTCGAAGAACTGGATGACCGGATCAAGACCGCCGGGGGTCAGGCAACGCTTGCCCCGATGGACATCACCGATGAGGCTGCGATGGCGCATCTGTGCCGGTCCATCCATGACCGCTGGGGGCGCGCCGATATCTGGGTGCATAGCGCCGTGCATGTCACCGCGTTGACACCTGCGCCGCATCTGGCGGCCAAGGATCTCGACAAGCTGATCGCCGTCAACATCCGCGCATTCGCCCGGCTGCTGGCCTTTGTCGATCCGCTGATCGCGCCCGCGCCCCGGCCACAGGCCTTGTTCTTTGATGATCAATGGGACCTGAAATTTGCCGGCCCCTATGGCATGTGCAAATCCGCCCAGCGCGCCCTGATCCAGTGCTGGCAGGCCGAGACGGCAAAGTTTCCGCTCAAGGTGCATCTGGTGCAGCCAAGCCCGATGCCCACGGCCGTGCGCGCGCGCTTTTACCCCGGCGAAGACCGCGCAAGGCTGACCCATCCCCGCGATGAGGCCGCACGGCTTTTGCCCGTCTTGCTCGGTTAGGTCCGCGCCAGCACGCAGCGGACGTCAGCGGCGCCGCGCATCCAGTTCATCGGCCAGCGCTTCGGCGCGGGCGGCAAGCTCGGCCAGACCGTCGGTGAAGCGGTCGGGCAGTTCGGTGCGCGGGCTGGCCTCCTGCAAATCGGCGATGCGGCGCGCGCGATCGGCCAGCCGTTCCTCAGACGCGGCAAGCGCTTTCTCCTGTGCCGCATATCTGGCCTGAAGCGCCCTCAGATCATCCTCCAGACTGGCGGTCTTGTCCGCCAGCATCAAGCCCGCCATCAACAGCATCCGGTCCGCAGGCATGCGCCCGATCTGACCAAGGATGACGGTCGCCTCGGTGTCGAGCATCTTGGCGGCGGATTGCAAAAAGGGCTCTTCGCCGGGCTGGCAGGCCACGCCGAATTCCCGGCCACCGATCAGAACCGTGACCTCAGGCATCTGTGCTCTCCCCTGCTGCGGCACGATCAAGATCGGCCAGGATCCGGTCCAGTTCCGCCGCCTCCGAGGCGCGCAATCCGCGCAGCGCGTCCAATTCCACCCGCAAGGACATGTTCAGGGCCTCCGGGTGGCCCGCAGGCTCGGCGCGCAAGGCCGCGTTGGTCTCGATCAACCGGTCATTGAGCGATTGCAAATCCCTGATTTCGGCGCGCAGTGACCCAAGCCGCATCTCCAGATCATCGATGCGCGCAAGCAGTGCCACGCTGTCGCGGCTGGGGGCCGGATCGGGCGCGGGCTGAGACAAACGCGCCTCAAGGGCGGCCACCCGCGCCTCGGCGCTGTGGGCGCGGATCAGCGCATCCTCAAGGGCGGCCGAGGTAAAGCCCGGATCGTCAAGCGGGGCGCTGGCCGGCGCCTCGCCCAATCCCATGGCGATGCGGTCAAGCGCGGCCGCAAGGCGCGCCTCGAGGGTGTGAAGTTTCTCGAATTCGGCGGTATCGCCCATTTCTGCCGGTGCCCCGTTCGTTCCCTGAAAAACCGGGGCCGCGCCCGGTCCGAAAGCGACTGCTATCCCTTGGCGCAGCGAACCGCAATTCTGTCGGATTTGCAAGGTTTTCCGCGCCGCGCTGCATGTTGTGGGCGGCAAAGGGGCGTTTGGCCCGTCATGTGGGCCTGCCAGTGTGGGCCTGCCTTGGTTGGCTTGCCTTCTTGGTTGCGCCACCTCGTGCCTCTGGTAGAAGCGGGCGCAACCGCCCGGCGGCCCAGCGGGCCAAAGGCACCCTTGAGAGGCCATTCGAAGGACACCACCATGGACCTGACCGCCCTTGCCGCACGCCATCCCGACCATTGGCGCCGCGCCACCTGCATCCGCACGCTCACGCTCGATGCCGTGGCCGCCGCCAATTCGGGTCATTCGGGGATGCCGATGGGCATGGCGGATGTGGCCACCGTGCTGTTTGACAAGCATCTGAGCTTTGACGCATCCGCCCCCGATTGGGCCAATCGCGACCGCTTCATCCTGTCGGCCGGGCATGGGTCGATGCTGCTCTATGCGCTCCTGTATCTTACCGGGTCGCCCGACATGACGCTGGAGCAGGTCAAGAATTTCCGCCAGCTGGGCGCAATCACGGCGGGCCACCCGGAATATGGCCATGCCAAGGGCATCGAAACCACGACCGGCCCCTTGGGTCAGGGCATCGCCAATGCCGTGGGGTTTGCCATGGCCGAGGAATTCCTGCGCGCGAAATGGGGCAGCAAGGTCATCGACCATTACACCTGGTGCATCGCCGGCGATGGCTGTCTGATGGAAGGTGTCAGCCAGGAGGCGATCGCGCTGGCAGGCCGCCAGCACCTGTCGCGCCTGATCGTCTTGTGGGATGACAATGGCATCACCATCGACGGCAAGGTGTCGATCGCGGATCGCACCGATCAGATGGCGCGCTTTGCGGCCTCTGGCTGGGATGTGTTCGCATGCGACGGCCATGACCCTGTGGCCATCGACGCCGCGATCACGGCGGCCAAGGCAAGCCCCCGCCCGGCGATGATCGCCTGCAAGACCCATATCGCGCTGGGCCATGCCGCCCAGGATACGGCCAAGGGCCATGGCGCGCTGACCGATGCCGCCCAACTCAAGGCCGCCAAGGCGGCCTATGGCTGGTCGCATGGTCCCTTCGACATCCCCGCCGATCTGAAAGCCTGGTGGGAAGCCGTGGGCGCCCGTGGTCAGACGGCCCGCAAGGCGTGGGAGGCGCGGTTTGCCACCCTGTCCGAGGCAAGGCAGGCCGATTTCACCCGCGCCTTTGCCCGCGAGATGCCCAAAAAGCTGGCGGCCGCCATCCGCGCGCTGAAAAAGAGCCATGTCGAAAACGCCCCAAAGATCGCCAGCCGCACCGCCAGCCAGCTGGCGCTCGAGGTGATCAACCCGATATTGGGCGAACATCTGGGCGGATCGGCCGATCTGACCGGGTCGAACAACACCAACACGCGCAATATCGGCACCTTCGGCCCCGAAGACCGCAAGGGCCGCCATATCCATTACGGCATCCGCGAGCATGGGATGGCGGCGGCGATGAACGGCATGGCGCTGCATGGGGGCGTGCGGCCCTATGGCGGCACCTTCATGGTGTTCACCGATTATGCGCGGCCCGCGATGCGGCTGTCGGCGCTGATGGGTCTGCCGGTGACCTATGTGATGACCCATGACAGCATCGGTCTGGGCGAGGATGGACCGACCCATCAGCCCGTCGAGCATCTGGCGATGCTGCGTGCCACACCCAACACGCTGGTCATCCGCCCCGCCGATGCGGTGGAAACAGCCGAAGCCTGGGAAGTGGCGCTCAGCCAGACCGCGACCCCCACGGTGCTGGCGCTGAGCCGCCAGAACCTGCCGACGCTGCGCACCACCCATACCGCCCGGAACATGGTCGCCCAGGGCGGCTATGTGCTGGCCGATGCGCTGGCCAAGCGCCAGGCAATCTTGCTGGCCACAGGGTCCGAGGTGGCCATCGCCATGGCCGCGCGCGATCTGCTTGAGGCCGAAGGGATCGGCACCCGCGTGGTTTCGATGCCCTGCTGGGAGATTTTCGAAGACACCGACACGGCCTATCGCAAGCGCGTCTTGCCTGCGGGCCCCGTGCGCGTCGCGGTCGAGGCAGGCATCCGCTTTGGCTGGGACCGCTGGCTGTTCGGGGAACGTGGGCGGCGCGAGAAATCGGGCTTTGTGGGCATGCATGGATTTGGTGCGTCAGCGCCAGCCGAGGACCTCTATCGCCATTTCGGCATCACCCCCGAGGCCGTTGCCGAAAAGGTCAGATCGCTTCTGTGACCGGGGGCCGGGGGCACGCCCTTTGCAAAGGGCGTGCATGCGGTTTGCAAACCGCATGCGCACGGCCCACAGGCCGTGCGGACGCCTTTTCGAAAAGGCGTCCCCCCGCTCAGAGGTCTGCGCGCCCCCGCTGCCCATGGGCAAAGCGGCGCAGGATCATGGGATAGAGCCGATATTCCTGGTCCAAAACCCGCGCTGCCAGCGTTTCGGGCGTGTCGCCGGGCAAGACCGGCACCCGTGCCTGCCCCAGAACTGGGCCGCCATCCAGTTCGGCCGTGACCTCATGCACGGTGCATCCGGCCTCCGCCTCGCCCGCCGCGATGGCACGGGCATGGGTGTGCAGCCCGCGATACTTGGGCAAGAGCGAGGGATGGATATTGAGCATCCGCCCCTGCCAGCGGGTCACGAAGCCTTCGGTCAGCACCCGCATGAAACCCGCAAGACAGAGGATGTCGGCGCCATGCGCCACCAGCACACGGGTCAATTCCGCCTCAAAGCCCGCGCGGTCGGGACCAAAGAGGCGATGATCGACCACCGCCGTGGGCACGCCAAGCGCCGAGGCCTTGGCCAAGCCCCCTGCCCCCGGATCATTGGCCAGCACCAGACAGGGGCGCGCGGGATGATCACCCACCATGCTTTCAACCAGCCGCACCATGTTGGAGCCGCCGCCCGAAATCAGGATGGCGACACGTTTGCTCACGCAAGCGTGCCGCTATAGCTGACCCCCGCACCGGGCATCACCTGCCCAAGACGAAAGACCGTTTCCCCCATCGCGCGCAAGTCATCCGCCAGCGCCTCGGCCCGCGCAGCAGAAACGACCAGAACCAATCCGATCCCCGCGTTGAAGGTCTTGAGCATTTCAGCCTCGGCCAGACCGCCCTCGGCGGCCAGCCAGCGAAAGACAGGCGGCAGCGACCAGGCACCCAGATCGATCCCGGCGCCCAACCCCTCGGGCAAAACGCGCGGCAGGTTTTCGGTCAGCCCACCACCGGTGATATGGGCCAGCCCATGCACACCACCGCCCCGGATCGCGGCCAGCGCGGGTTTCACATAGAGCCGCGTGGGCGCCAGCAGGGCCGCGCCAAGATTGCCGCCCCCAAAGGGCGCGGGCGCGTCCCATGCGAGGCCCGAGCGGTCCACGATCCGGCGCACCAGCGAATAGCCGTTGGAATGCACCCCATCCGAGGCCAGCCCCAAAAGCACATCGCCCGCCACCACCCCCGCAGGCAACGCCGCACCACGGTTCATCGCACCCACGGCGAACCCCGCCAGATCGAAGTCACCCGGCGCATAGAGGCCCGGCATTTCCGCCGTCTCGCCGCCGACCAGCGCGCAACCTGACAGACGGCAGGCTTGGGCAATGCCCGCGATGATGCGCGCGGCCGCTTCGACCTCAAGCTTGCCGGTTGCGAAATAATCCAGGAAAAACAGAGGCTCGGCCCCCTGGCAGATCAGATCATTGACACACATCGCCACCAGATCGATGCCGATCGTGTCATAGATCCCGGTATCGATCGCGATCTTGAGCTTGGTGCCGACCCCATCGGTCGCGGCCACAAGGATCGGGTCGTCATAGCCCGCGGCCTTGAGGTCGAACAGCGCACCAAACCCGCCCAGGCCCGACATGACACCCGGCCGCGCGGTGGCGGCGGCGGCGGGCTTGATCCGCTCCACCAGCGCATTGCCCGCGTCGATATCGACACCGGCTTGGGCATAGGTAAGGCCGTTTTGCGGATGGGTCATGGCAAGGCTCCTTGATCTGGATGCGCCCCTAGCAGGCGCGCGCGCGCGCGTCCATGCGGTTGATATCTATCGCCCCGGACCACGCGCAGAACGCGCGCCGATCCACAAGAACACCGCCATCAATCCGCCTGTGGCCAACAAGATCAGCGCCGTCTGCTGCAGCCCCGCCGGATCGGACAGCACCGCCCGCATCGGCGCCACAAACATGGCAGGCAAGATGATCTGGATCGCGGCGAAAATCCCAAGGCACATGCCCCAGATCAACGCCCACTCCGCAAGGCGCAAGACAGACGTCGCCTTGCGTGCCGCCTGATAGCCGATGTCGGCCAGCGGGGCGGCGGCCAGAATGACCGCCGTTGCCATGGCGTTGGGCAAACCCGCGACCTGAACCAACAGCCCAAAGACCACACGCAAAGCCACAAGCCAAACCAGATAGCGCAGGGCAAGCATGGGCATCTTGGGCATGGGTCAAGCCTCCGGCACGCGGTAGTCCCGCCATAGGCCAAGCGCACCCGCGCCGCAAGCGGCTGGCGCTTGACGAGGGGGCGCTGTCTGCTAAGCCGTGCATCTGGCGGGCCTGTAGCTCAATGGTTAGAGCAGAGCGCTCATAACGCTTTGGTTGGGGGTTCAAGTCCCTCCGGGCCTACCA
>ERZ888423.1031-NODE-1031-length-26209-cov-10.735069_pt1 | contig 26209 bp, 20 predicted proteins | sample MGYA00520523_ERZ888423 | MGnify/ENA primary metagenome ERZ888423 (study PRJEB32303, sample SAMEA104408611) | aquatic metagenome | biome: Brackish water; feature: Pelagic; material: water | place: Baltic Sea | collected 2014-06-08T10:24:00 | depth 30,27 m ...
AGGGATGATGCTTACTGCTTTTAGATGATTCATTACCAATAAAAATATCTAACCAGCCATCATTATTAAAGTCTTCCATTCTTGCATTCTGTGTTGGATGCAAGCCCAGCAGACCGGCATCATAGGTCACATCTTCAAATGTTCCGTCGCCATTATTCCTAAGTAAAGAATTGGGCAGGCAACCCATACCCATGAACCAGCCGCCACGGAGCACCAATACATCGGATAAGCCATCATTGTTATAATCACCATGCAGCATGTTTAATCCGCCGGGAAGTTTTCCCAAACCTGACTTTTTCGACCAGTCGCTGAAGGTGCCATCGCCATTGTTATGGAAGTAAGCGATACGCTCATACAATTGCCAGCCGCTGGTAATAATATCCGGATACCCATCCAAATCAAAGTCCTCAAAGCACACACCCCCACTTAAGGAGTTGAACGCAACGCCTGCCTGATGAGCTACATCATTGTAACGCGGAATTTCCTTATCATTTTCAAACATGTATGGTGGTATAAGCCACTGTTCCGGAATGCTGTCGGGATACTGACCTAACGCCATACTTACCACGTTTAGCACCCAGATATTCTCGCTACCTGCATTGGGATGGCGGTTCAGTAAATCGAGTAAAATTTCTTTTGCCTTTTCCGCACCGAAGGGTTCGTTATGGATTCCCTTGCCTCTGATAGGAAAAATACAGGACTCATCAGTATGGTTTTTGAGGCAATTGGCAACCTCCCCGTAACGCATGTGCGCTATGGCGTAAAGGCTATTGATGTAATCCACAAACTTAGGAGAGAGTCGGCTGTCCTCTGTGAGGTCCGGCTGATTGCGAACTAATTCAAGAAACCGCTCGTAATACGGAAAGGATTTTTCATGTTCGCCAACATTCATATAACCCCGCGCAACAAATGCCAGCCACACAGCTTTATCGGCAGCATTTTCCGGTTCACCACGTTTCAGGAGGTGATCGAGGTTAGCACGGTTGCTGTATGGGTTAGCAGGAATATCTGTTAATGTTTGCATGTGCGCCAGGTAGGCAGCCATACCATCAATGCCCCGTGCCTTTTCAGTCATGGGAACTACAATATCTTTATTCTTACCAAGCAGTTTTCCTTTTAAGAACCATCCAGCACCAATAAGAACCACAAGAATAACAGTAAGGAACAACCACTTTTTTGACATAATGTATTATTAAAATCAGTGCTAAGGTACCCCTAATCAAATGGTTACGCGGTTTTGAAGTATAATAGTATTGTAATATTCCGGGTTAGATAAGTGGTATAGGTTAAATCAATAGACATGCTTCTTGTATTGGACGTTGCATCCTCCCGGAGCAATGTGTGCATCTGCTGAATTTAATCGTTAATCGTAACTTTCCACTTTAAAACCTAACCTATGTCGTCAGCAAAAGATGATTTCTCCAGCGTAAAACGTGTGACCACCCACACCATTCAGGAAATGAAACAAAAGGACGTTAAGATTTCCATGCTTACCGCTTATGATTTTTCGATGGCTCAGATTCTCGATGATGCAGGCGTGGATGTCTTGCTGGTTGGCGATAGTGCTTCGAACGTGATGGCCGGACATGAGACCACGCTTCCCATCACTCTGGATCAGATGATTTACCATGCGGCATCCGTTGTTCGGGCAGTTCAAAGGGCTTTGGTTGTGGTAGACCTTCCCTTTGGCTCTTATCAGGGCAATTCCAAAACAGCGCTGGATTCAACCATCCGAATTATGAAAGAATCAGGAGCCCACGCTGTGAAACTGGAGGGAGGCCGTGAGGTTAAAGAGTCTATTGAGCGCATACTTTCTGCTGGTATTCCGGTAATGGGACATTTAGGACTTACACCCCAATCCATTTACAAATTCGGCACCTATACGGTCCGTGCCACAGAAGCTCCGGAAGCCAAGAAGTTGCAGGAAGACGCGCTCTTGCTGGAACAATTGGGTTGCTTTTCCATTGTGCTGGAAAAAATTCCTGCCGACCTGGCGGGTGTTGTCGCTGCTTCAGTGGAAATTCCCATCATCGGCATTGGTGCCGGTAATAAAGTAGACGGACAGGTGCTGGTGATGCATGACCTCCTTGGTATTACCAAAGAATTCAAGCCCCGTTTCCTCCGACGCTACCTGAACCTGTACGATGAAATCAAAAATGGTGTGCAACAATATATTGCTGACGTCAAAAGCAAGGACTTCCCCAATGATATGGAGCAGTATTAGCGGATGCTAATAGAGATGTTGCCGGTCTCGCGCTTTTTGCCCGGAATGTTCCAGGTTCCTGCATAGTAGATTTGGGTAGGGATAGCCAGTGCCTCCGTGTTTTGAATAACAACTTTCATGGTTACATCGAAATCGTAGACGAGATTGGATTCCCGGAGATGGTAGTTTCTGGCCATAATGCTGAAGTCGCTTCTGTTGAACCATGTTTCCATTTCCTGCAATACCACTTTGCTTTCTTTGACATCGGCCTTTTTTACAATGGTAAATTTGTAGGCCGGTACATGCTGATAGGTCACTGCGTCGATAGCATAATCGTAATAGCCCAGCATTTTCTTCTCAAATATGCCCAGTTCATTTTTCACAAAGGGAATACCTGAAACCGGTTGTCCGGGATTGAACAACAGGGTCTTCAGCTGGTCTTTGCGCTTTTCCATTTTTGAATCAGCCGATGGATGGTCGGAGCCGACAGCGGCTTCACTGGTGCAAACTGTATCAGCATACAGAAAGATATAGGCGAACAACCTGGCAGTGAAGTACTCCATTTCTCCGTGTTTATCGAAAAAATCACCGCTGGTAGATGCCTGCTGCACCTGCATATGCCGACATCTCCCCTGCATAATCTGGCGAGCAGTATTGTTATAGCGCGCCTCTACAAGACCGTTCTTGTCGAAAAATCTGGCGTCTGTTGTGGAGGTATAGGTTGTCTGACGAAGGTTGCGGAATGCCTGATAGAAGGTAGTATCCTCCTCCACCATTTCGATAAAACTGCCGATATCGAAACCTGATACGGTATCGCTGATGACCACGCTATCCAACTGAATGACCTTCAGCAAAAAAAGCGTATCGGTCTGCGCCTGTAGCGGGAAGCATCCGGCGAGCCAAAGGACAAAACAAAAGTGGTTTATCTTTATCTTCATTATTCTTCAGCAAAGTTAAGCACTCATGTCCAAGCACCTTGTTCTGTCAGTAATTACGCTTGTGTCGGTTTTTTCGGCTGTAGCCCAAACCGGTATTAGCGATTCCGTCAATATAGTACACACTACCATCCATCTGACCGTCACCGACTTCGCAGGTAAAACCATTCAGGGGAATGCTGCATTGGAACTGGAAGGTCTGGTTGACGGCGTCAATGAGGTGCCATTCGACCTGTTGGCACTGGATGTCGATTCGGTAAAAGAAGGAAGCATGCACTTACCCTTTGAGCGTATAGGAGAAAAGGTCATTATCACTTCTGACTTCAATGCGGGAACCACTAAAACCATCACTATCTATTATCAGGGCGAACCCGATAAGGATGATTTATGGGGAGGATGGTACTGGTCCGGCGACTATGCCTACCAGCTGGGCGTAGGTTTTGTTGCTGAACCGCATAATTACGGAAGAGTGTGGTACCCTTGCTTCGATAATTTCCGGGAGCGCTCTACTTTCTCTTTTCATATAACCACACCCGAAGGATACAAAGCCTTTTGCGGAGGCATGCTTACCGGCAACACGATAAATCCCGATGGTACCGTTACCTGGCACTGGGAACTGGAACAATCCATCCCTTCCTATCTGGCGTCGGTAGCCGTTTCCACCTATGCTACAGTGGAATGGGAATATGAGGGAATGGAAGCGACCATACCCGTTCAGGCTGGTGTGAAAGCCATTGACAGCAATAAACTGAAGGATTCCTTCATTCACTTGAATGATGCCATGGAAGCATTCGAAAACGGTTACGGCCCCTATCGCTGGGACCGTGTTGGCTATGTGGCTGTACCTTTTTCCGGAGGAGCCATGGAACATGCCTGTAATATCGCTTACCCCAATTTTGCTATTGATGGAAGTTTGAACTGGGAATCACTCATGGCGCACGAGCTGGCGCATAGCTGGTGGGGCAACCTGGTCACTTGTTCAGAAGCGTCGGAGATGTGGTTGAATGAAGGCTGGGCCAGTTTCTCCGAATTTCTATTTACCGAACATGTGTATGGAACCGCTGCCTACCGTGAGGCCATCGATGCCACTCACCTGGAAGTTATCCGTTATGGCTATGCCTACGATGGCAACGTATTCGAGCCGCTTGCCGGAGTTACGCATGACAACACCTATGGTTATACTACCTATACACGCGGTGCGCTGACCATTCACAACCTGCGCGGCTACATGGGCGATGACCTGTTTTTTGAGTGCATTAGTTCCTTTCTCGATACCTATGCTTTTCAGCCTGTAACAAGTGAACAATTCCGGGATCATCTCAGCAGTTGCAGCGGAACAGATATGACTCCATTCTTCGATGGCTGGATTTTCAATGCCGGTACGCCTGCGTTTGAATTCCAGTCCAATGGATTAAGTGATGTAACCAATGTCCGCAACGTATGCATCCAGCAAAAACTGAATGCAGCACCTGCCTACTTCGGAAATGTACCATTAGAAATTTCATTTGTTAACGACAGAGGGCATACAACACATGTGGAGCGCGTAGTTGCCGACGGCCCTTTGAGTAATTTCTCCCTGTTACTGCCTGAAGATGTTGAGAGTGCATATACCTATATGATTATTGACAGGGAGAATAAGATAGCGGATGCTGTAACGGCTGATGAACGCTTTCTCACTGCCACAGGCAACTACACACTGGATTACGCATTAATGGACATTGAGGTCAACGCATTGAACAGCGATACCGACTGGCTGCGGATAGAACATTACTGGGTGGGCGCTGATGGAAAGGTAGTGCCCGAGTCAGGTTTGCATTTGCACAATCAACGCTACTGGCGGGTGATGGGTGGTTTCAATGGTGAGCAGACAACTGCCACCATTCGGTTTAACGGAACACTCAATACCTCAGGAGGCTACCTGGACAATGCCTTTATCAACAACAGCGACGATAGTCTGGTATTGTTATACCGTGCCGACCCTCAGGATGACTGGATGCTGTACACGCATTACGAGCTGGACCCATGGGGCAATAAGACCGACAAGCGAGGGGAGTTTGAAATGAGCCAGCTGCTTCCCGGTGAGTATGCCTTTGGCATCTACGACCACAGCATTCCTGATGCAGTTCCGGATCTCAACGACTGTATCTACACGAATATAGAACAAGGCTACCTGCTGGAAAACTGGTCGGTTTTCCCCAACCCGGGCAATGACGCTTTGTTTGTGGAAGGTCCTGCCACCTCGGCGGCCACCTTGCTGCGCATTATCGATATCACCGGTGCTATCCTGTTGCAGCAAGATTGGCTGGGGAAGACACGAATTGACATCTCGGAACTACCTGAAGGCAACTATATTGTATGCCTTTCCGACGGCAAAGAACAACTCCTGGCTGCGCAAAAGGTGCTGATTATTCGGTAAGTTTGCGGAAAATCAGGATTGTATGAATCAAGTTACTGTTATAGGTGGCGGTACTATGGGAAATGGAATTGCCCATGTGTTTGCCATGAACGGATACAAGGTCCAGCTCGCGGACATCAATGCAGACGTGCTTGCTAAAGCCATCGCCACCATAGACAAAAACCTGGAGCGCATGGTGGCCAAAGAAAAAATTTCCGCTGAAGAAAAGGCAGCTACCCTGTCGCGCATCACTACCCACACCGATTTAAAGGATTGTGCCCCCCACTCCGATTTGGTCATTGAGGCTGCCACCGAAAATATTGATTTGAAACTGAAGATATTCCGGGAGCTGGATGAGATGTGCCAACCATCGACCATCTTAGCCACCAACACTTCTTCCATTTCCATAACCAAGATTGCCGCTGCTACGAAGCGCCCCGGACAGGTAATCGGAATGCATTTTATGAATCCGGTTCCGGTCATGAAACTGGTAGAGGTGATAAGGGGCTATGCCACCACTGATGCTGTCACTGAAACCATCATGGAACTAAGTGCCCGTTTGGGTAAAACACCTGTGGAAGTAAATGATTACCCGGGGTTTGTCGCCAACAGGATACTGATGCCCATGATCAACGAAGCCATCTACACTTTATACGAAGGAGTTGCGGGAGTTTATGAAATTGACACCGTAATGAAGCTCGGCATGGCCCATCCTATGGGACCCCTTCAACTTGCTGACTTTATCGGACTGGACGTTTGCTTGAGTATATTAAGGGTATTGCACGATGGATTCGGCAATCCGAAGTATGCACCCTGTCCGCTGTTGGTGAATATGGTTACAGCAGGCTACCTGGGCGTTAAATCAGGAGAAGGGTTCTATACCTATACTCCGGGTAATAAGGAGCTGGTGGTTTCAAATCGTTTTTCCTGATTCAATATAAGTACCCATGACACCCATTTTTGCGAAAGCTTTTCAACCTCTGGAGGTACATTTTCATCCGGACGACTGTGATGTAAGACTGGAACCTACGCGGGTCTTGCTTTGCTCTCCTGACTATTACGAAATCAAGGATGTTAAGAATCCTTATATGATGGCGGGATCGGCGATGGTGAAAGAAAAAGCGGTGCAGCAATGGAATGATTTAAGGAACCTCTATCTGGCCCTTAAAAAGGAAGGCGTGCTGCAGGATGTCATGAGCATTGACGGTATAGAAGGCTGTGAGGATATGGTCTTCGCCGCCAATCAAAGCTTTCCATGGGTCATGTGGAACGGCGAAAAGATTGCTGTCATGAGCAACATGAAGCATGAGTCGCGACAAACGGAAGTACTTTATTTCGAAGATTATTACAAGGACCTGAAATACACTATTATCAATCCTCAGTCGAGGGGTGTATTCGAAGGTATGGGTGACCTGCTTCCACATCCCGGAAGGAAGTTGCTGTATGGCGGACACGGGTTCAGGACAGAGGCCTCCGTTTACGATGAAATTTGTCGCATTGTCGACGCTCCCATCATCAAGCTGGAACTCATCAACGAGCATTTTTATCATCTGGACACTTGCTTTCTTCCGCTCAATGAATCGGAAGTGGCCATAGTTGCCGAAGCGTTCAGTCCCGAGTCACTGCAGCTGATCAAAAGAATGTTCGAGGGTGTGTATGAAATTCCCATCCACGAGGCACAGGAAGGTTTTGCCGCCAATGCCCACATCATTTACAATCCGAACAGAAAAATGACCGCAGCCATCATCCAGAAAGGCAATCCGGTTACACTTAATATCATCCAGCAATCGGTGCACCGCGTATTCGAAGTCAACACCTCCGAGTTTATGAAAAGCGGAGGCAGTGTTTTTTGTATGAAAATGATGGTATATTAAATTCATCTATGTCTAAAAATCAATTTTTTGTTTCCGGCATTGGCACGGGCGTGGGAAAAACGATTGTATCTGCCATTCTTTGTGAGGCCATAGGAGCTGATTACTGGAAACCTGTGCAATCGGGCGATGCTGATAACAGCGATAGCATGCTGGTTCGATCGCTTGTTGCTAATCCCAACATGGTTATTCATCCTGAGCGCCATGTTTTGTCCCAGCCTATGTCGCCACATGCTGCTGCAGAACTGGATGGAGTGCGTATCAGTCCGAGAGACTTTCATCTTCCTCATACAGACAACGCGCTCATTGTAGAAGGTGCAGGAGGTTTGATGGTTCCGCTGAATGAAAACTACCTGATGATTGATTTGATGGAAGACCTGCACCTGCCTGTCATTCTCGTATCGAGAAATTATTTGGGAAGTATCAATCACACACTGTTGAGCATCGAAGCATTGCGCTTAAGGGATGTGCACCTTGCGGGAATCATCTTCAACGGTGAGTCGGTTCCTGCGACAGAAACTGTAATTGAACATTATACAGGTGTTCCCGTGCTGGGCCGAATTCCGGAAGAAACGCAATGGGATCAAAAAACGGTAGCCAGGCACGCGGCGGTTATCAAGGGAGTTTTCAACTAATGCATGCCGAAAAAAATATCTGGTATCCTTTTGGGCAGCAAAAGACCTCCCGCGACCCGATTTTCATTACTCATGGCAAAGGCAGCAAGTTGTACGATGCAGACGGGAAGTCCTATATCGATGCCATCAGCAGCTGGTGGACCAATATTCACGGTCATGCCCATCCCTACATAGCCGACGCTGTTAACCGGCAATTCCACACCCTGGAACATGTAATATTCTCGGGATTTACGCATGCTCCTGCCGAACAATTGGCCGAAAAACTGCTGGAACATCTTCCTACATTTTCGAAGGTATTTTTCAGTGACAATGGCAGCACTGCCGTAGAAGTAGCACTGAAAATGGCGCTTCAATTCTGGAAAAACTCCGGCAAGGATAAGCAAGGAATCATTGCATTAGACGGTGCCTATCACGGCGACACCTTTGGTTCCATGAGTGTCAGCGAACGCGATGCTTTTACCGCACCTTTTCACGCATTGTTATTCGATTCAATATACTTGCCCTTTCCGGGTAGTCATCCTGATGCAGCTATAGAGCAAATGCGCAGGGCATGCGCGAGCGGCAATATCGCAGCTTTTATTTACGAACCATTGGTACAGGGAGCAGCCGGCATGCAAATGTATCCGCCCGAAATTTTGGACCAGTTGATCCGCATAGCCAAAGAACACGATGTATTGTGTATTGCCGATGAAGTTATGACCGGGTTTTACCGCACGGGTAGTCTTTTTGCCTCTGACCAGTGCAAAGAAAAACCCGATATTATTTGCCTGTCAAAAGGTATTACCGGTGGAAGCATGCCACTATCCGTTACGCTCTGCAAACAGGAAATTTACGATGCTTTTTACAGCGATGAAAAAGGAAAGGCTTTCTGGCACGGACACAGTTATACAGGACACCCACTCGCCTGCGCAGCAGCCCTGGCAAGTCTGGAATTGCTGATGCTGCCATCAACACAGGAGGCTATTCAGCGCATTGTAAAAAGGCACCATGCTGCTGAAGCATTGCTGGCGTCGAGTGGTAAGTTCGAAAATGTCAGACAATGTGGAACCATTCTGGCAGTGGATATTCCCGTAAAAGATCCCGGCTATTTCTCTAATATCCGCGATGATATTTATTATTCAGCTTTGGAGAAGGGAGTACTATTGCGCCCTTTGGGGAATGCGGCCTATGTATTACCTCCCTATTGTATCAGCGACGAAGAACTCGATGTTGTATACAATACCCTTTTCGAGTTGTAAAAACCAGTAAGCAAGATCAGCTTCAGATTATAGATACTGTTGTTATGAGTGCGGAGTGTAAAACTCACACCCATCCGATTGGCTAATAGAAGTCCACTCATTGCAGCCGGGGGAGGCTAGTTGATAATCAAACGCGTGACACCTACCATTTTGCCGGCATCCATTATCCTGCAGAAATAAATACCCGGCGATAGATTTCCAATCGGAATGGATTGCGCAGGAAGCTCTTGTATCCTCATCTCCAGAACCTGTACTCCCAGGCTATTGAAGAGCTGCACTTCAGCGTGTTGTAAGGCGGGTCCTTTCAGTTGAAAGAAATCACTTGCCGGATTGGGACTTACCGTCCATGCTTGTAAACTACCCCAGTCGTTCATAGCGGTGGTAGTGGTATCTCCGGTTTCTTCTTCCTCCTCCTCTTCTTCCTCTTCCACTTGTGGTTCGTAGCACTGCGGAAGCTTGTTGGTGTAATTAAATCCTGCAATAAACGATGGAAGACTGGCTATTGCCTGTAATGGAGACACGTCTATACCTGCTTCTATCAAGCCACAATCTGAACCACTTTCATTCGGAAATTCAATCACAGCAATATTGGATGAGCAACGGATGATATAAATCTTTCCGTCGGGGCCAAGTTGCATCCCACCCGGCGTGCAGGAACTGGGAGATATATTAACCTTACTGGCATTTATTTCCGCTTCAGTCCCTGCTGCAACATCGAACTGAAATATTCCGGAGAAGTTTTGCATGTACAACTTCGTCCCGTCGGGAGAAAACTCCAGACCGTACTCGCCATTATTGGTTTCCAGACTGACAGGATTGCTGATAACACCTGTTGAACGATCAAAGTCAAAAACTTCTGCTACTGCCGGAAATACATTCGAAAAAACCAGCGCCAGTCTTGAACCATCTGATGAAACCTTCATCTGGCCAATAGCACTGTAAAAACCTGCTCCCTCATGTACAGAACCTATGTTAAAAATCAGGGTTGAATCAATTCCGTCAGGAGTAATAGCATATACATAAAAAGCATCCGTGCCATGTTCATGTGCAATCAGCCAGACATCCTTGCCATTGGCATGTCGCACTGCAGCCAGCTTTTCTGTTGCAGCATCCAACAGGGGAAGATTCTTTTGTTCCAAAATCACATCACCCCGTCCGGAATCGAGACACATGTTCACGACAGAGTAGCGCAAACCATTCTCCAAGTCCCTTTCCAGTCCATCTGTTGTGAATACAAGAAACAAGGAATCCGACTCCGGTACCGGTACAATCAAAGCCGCTGTAGTAGAAGAATACATCCCCAGCAAGCCGTCACCGTTGGGCATCACCTCATGGTCTCTGTTCCATACCTTTTCACCATTGGAATAGAAGAGTAGATTTCCCAGATTGTCGGAAACGACAGAAGACCCTTCGCTGTACAGGAAATCTCCCATGAGCACAGGGTTTCCGAATACCTGACCATCTGTTAATACCTCCGGGCTACCACTGTTAAAATCCAGACCAACCCCTTCACCAAAATACCAAATATTACCTTGATTCTGCGCATCGAGAGATACGGCAATGAGCAAAGACGCAGTGATAAATAGTGTTTTCATGGGAGTCAGATTCATCTTTGCAACACCAATCGTCAGAATATGTTCATGTTATCACATTCATCTGACTTGCATATGACCTGATTAGGTCCATTCAGGCTTTTGCTTATTCAGGAAACTGCTGATACCATGACGGCAATCATCTGTGGCTCTGGTTTGAGCATTCATCTCTGCAGCATAATGCAATGCTTCATTCAATTCCATATCCTGAACATTAGCCAGCATTTGCTTTGTAATGTGCAGGGAATGGCTGCTCGCATCCAGAATGATACCATCTGCCAGTGCATTGACCTTTTCTTCAATGGTTTCCTTTTCCACAACCTCATTGATGAGTCCCATATGCATGGCATCCACCGCAGTCACCAGCCTACCGGTGAGCATCAAATCACGGGCATTCCGCTCTCCTATTTTACGCAGCAGGAATACCATTACAATAGCAGGTACAAACCCTATCTTCACTTCGGTATAACCCATCATAGCCTCAGGTACCGCTATGGAAAAATCGCATACAGTAGCCAGACCGCAACCACCAGCAATAGCATGGCCCTCAATTTGCGCAATTACAGGTTTGGATAAAGTATAAATTAATCTATACAAGGCCATGAGGCTTTCTGAGTCTTCCAGGTTCTCTTCGTAGCTGTTATCCTGCAGCTGCTGCAAATATCCAAGATCGGCCCCTGCAGAAAAAGCCTTGCCATTCGCTTTCAATATTACCACCTTCACATCAGGATCCATATCTGCCGCGCCAAAGGCTTCTTTCAGTTCACTTACCAGTTCAGGGCTAAAGGCATTGCGTTTTTCCGGACGATTCAGGGTTATATAAGCCTTCCTTCCTGTAACGGCATAGGTTATAGTATTGTAATCCATCAGAAATCTATTTTGTAATAAAATATAGGCAAAAAACCCAATTGATATGCTTCCTGCACGGGACTTACAGAAGGGTCTGTGGGATTGGGAGCATAGGTTAAACCGAGTATGTTCTGCACATTGAAAACATTCACCAGATCGATGGCCAATTCATGGGTCACGCGGGCGGCATTGATCTTATAAGCCAATCGGATATCGAAACGAAAATAATCTTTCAATCGAATGGTATTGGTAAGTGAATCGATGAATATGAGTTCACGTGCAGCGATGGTAGCTGCCGTGTCCACAGGAGATGCCAGTCTTCCGCCGGCCCAGGTCGATTTGATACTACCCGACAAACTGTGTCTATCTGCAACTTTAAACTCCCTGCCTGCCAGTATATTGGCTGCGTAGGTTCCATTAAAGTTAGTAGGCCTTTCCACACCATCGCTTCCGGTATACCTGCTGTTAAAGAGGGAGCCGGTAACCAGGAAAAAGTATTGCTTTGAAAAATATTTTTCCAGTGTTAATTCGACGCCGTAGTTTTTTCCGGTACCCGTATTTTCCAGTGGCCCCGGAAAGAAGCGCGCAAAACCACTTCCTTCATTTGCCAGAGAAAAGGCAGATGGCAGAATTTCTACAGGAACATCGTACAAATACTGAAAGTACGTTTCCAGCTTTATCCGCATGTCGCTTCCCAGCAACTGCTCATACCCTGCAACAGAATGTACACTCCGCAGCAATCCAACGTCCTCATTAATACGTTCCATTTGTCCTTCTGCATCCAGCCGCTGAAATGTATACTGATAGGAAGGAAGCAATTGGCTGTGAAGTCCGGCACCAGCATTAATGGATTTAGCTTCATCCAGCCGATAGCTCAATCCAATGCGCGGCTCAAGCGCTTTGCTGTTTTTATTAAGGGTAAACCAGGTGCCATGAAGACCACTCACTATCGAAAAGTCATCTGAGAACTTGTGCTTCCACTGCAAGTAGCTGTTAATGAGCAATGCACCACCTCTGTAATTGTACCTGTTTTCGAAAACATTGGTTGCCAGATTCAGGTTGGAATCGAGATGATGGTAAAACAACCTTTCTACATTCGTACCGGCCTTAAAACTGTTGCGGGCGTTGAACTTATACTGCAAATTGTAGAGGAGCGACACTTTCTGATCGCGGTAGAAGTAGCCCATATTGGGCACCATAGAAGTAATGGCAAAGCTGGAATCGCGGTTCACCAAAACATGATCGGCATGATTATCCTGCCAGGTATATGCCAGCGTTAGCTTTCCAAAGGCTTTGCTTCCCAACCGGTGGCCATAGCTCACACCGCCTGCAGCCAGAGATGTTCCGAAATATTGATCCCGGTCGCTGTCGCCATAAAGCTCCAGATCTTCTGCCGATTCGAAGTCACTGACAAGAATATCTATGTTGCTGATACCTCCTATTCCGAACACTGAAATACTGCCATTTTTTGTCGGGAAGTGCAGCTTGAAGGCTGCGTCCTGGTATTGCGGAACCGCCTGTGTACCTATTTGAATATTGAAACTTTCAAACAGTTGTAATGTAGAGTAGCGATAGCTTACGAGGAAGCTGCTTTTTTTATCTGCCCGCAATGGTCCCTCGGCGAACAACTCGGTGCCCAGAAATCCGAGCTGTCCGCTGAATTCATATTGCTCATCGTTGCCTTTTCGCATACGAAGATCAAATACGCCTGCGGTAGCATTGCCGTATTCGGCGGGAAATGCGCCCGTGAAAAAATCAGAATTGGAAAGGTACTTATTATTGATAACGGACACAGGTCCGCCGGTAGTACCAGCTATGGCAAAATGGTTTGGATTGGGGATATCGAGATCATCGAGTCGCCACAGCACCCCAATGGGAGAGTTACCTCTGATAATCAGATCATTCCTGCTGTCGTCTGCCCCCTGCACCCCTGCGAAGTTCGAAGCCATACGCGCCGGGTCTCCCCTGCTGCCCGCATACCGGTCGGTTTCTTCAACAGTAAAGGAACGCACCGATACCGTCGCCATTTCATTGATTACCTCCCCCTTGCGATAAGCTGTAATCTGCACCTCATTCAATGCCTGCGTGCTGCCCTCCAGTGCAATGGTGAGAATCACTTCCTTTCCGGATGTAACCACCAGATCGGGAATGGTATAATCTTTATAGCCTATAAACCGCGCTACCAGGTTCACCCTGCCCACCGGAACCGATTCTATTCTGAATGCGCCAGCATCGTCGGTCACCGTTCCGGTCAGAAAAACCGTATCGCTGAAAAGCATTATTGTAGCTCCCGGTAAGGTCTGATTAGATTCTGCATCTCTAACAGTACCCCTGATATTCTGGGTAACCTGCTGACTATAGATAAGCCCGGGAATACAGAACAATATAAAGAGCCATTTTTTCATATATAATAATTTATGTGGACAGTTCCAGCATAAAATATCGCTTGTCAGGAACGAGAGAGCAACTCTATTTGTCTGCAGGTCACTTCGCATCTCTCCTGCAACTGCCGGGTCAGCGTCATCCAGCCATTCATGTTATCACGGTAGGACTTCATCTTTACATTGAAATCGTTCAGTGCCGGTTGTGCCTCCGTCTCCGATATATCTCCTTTCATTAGCATTTCCTTCCAGTTCTGATACGCCTGATCATCTTGTTGAAAGCCCGTGCTGGTGCGATCATAGGAAGACCGTATCATTTTCATGCGTTCTCCTATGGAGATACATATGGAATGCAGTGAGTCGATGGTGGCAGCATGTGCAGCGCCCCCCTCCAGGGGCAGGGCAGCATCCATCTGTTCTTGCATGGCCATAAAACTGGTATCCATAGCATTGCCCCAGGCAGCTATATCAGCGCCGGTGGCTGTCCATGCGGTCTCGAAAGTATCCATGGCTTCTTGCATTTCCGGACTTACTTTCGAACCACCACACGCCCATAAAGCTGATAGCAGCATCAATAGGATGTACTTCTTACTTTTCATAGCTATATTTTATTAAGACTGTCTTCCAGCATTCTGATTTTTTCAATAGCGTCATCGCGTTTCTTTTGTTCTGCCTCTACTACTTCCTGTGGGGCATTATTGACAAAGCGTTCGTTGGAAAGCTTCTTTTCTACAGATTGCAGAAAGCCTTTGGTGTATTCCAGCTGCTCTGTCAGTTTGCGACGTTGTTCTTCCGTATCTACGCCAAAATCACCTATGAGCATCCATTGTATGCCGGCTACCACGAAACTCATTCCCTGCTCTTCTGCCTTCCCCTCCCGAATATCAGAGAGATTGGCCAGTTTACTCAAAGCCGGGAAAAAAGCTTTAAAACGGACCGGATCGCCCTGGTAAGTCAGCTGGAGTGCTTCCTTGGGTGACATGGCGTTCCTGGCTCTGATATCACGTATTGCCGAAATGATTTCGCGTGTTTCATCGCCGGTTTCCAATGAGATGGTATCTACTGCAGCAACAGCGGGCCAGCTGCTTATAATGATATCATCGCCCTGCGGTCGATCCTTCAGGGTATGATAGAGCTCCTCTGTTACAAATGGCATGAAGGGATGCAGCATTTTCAGCTGTTGCTCAAAGAAGTAAATAGTACGTTCCAGCGTGGCCGCGTCAATACCTTCGCCATAGGCCGGTTTGATGTATTCCAGGTACCAGGAACAGAAGTCGTCCCAGGTGAAAGTGTAAAGCATCATAAGGGCGTCTGAAACCCTGAACTGCGTGAACTGCTCATTCACCTGTTGTAAGGTATCCTGTAGCTTGGCATCAAACCAGCTGATTACTGCTTTATTTCCCTCCGGTTGCAGGCGATCCTCTACTTTCCAGCTGCTTACAAGTCGGTAAGCATTCCATATTTTATTGCAGAAATTCCGGCCCTGTTCTACCTGCTTTTCATCAAAAAGGATGTCATTGCCGGCGGGTGCACACAAGAGCATTCCCATGCGCACGCCATCCGCTCCGTGCTGCCGGATTAGATCCAAAGGATCGGGGGAATTGCCCAGTGACTTGGACATCTTTCTGCGTTGCTTGTCGCGTACAATGCCTGTAAGATAAACATGGTCAAAGGGCCTGTCGCCCTTGTACTCATACCCTGCTATAATCATTCTTGCCACCCAGAAGAACAGAATTTCGGGTGCCGTCACAAGCACATCTGTCGGATAGTAATAATTAATATCTTTACCATCCTTATCTTTCAGTCCGTTAAAAACGGTTATCGGCCATAGCCAGCTGGATGCCCAGGTATCGAGTACATCTTCATCCTGGTACATTTCTGCTACATTCCAACCCTTTGAAATAAACTCAGCTTCGGCTTCTTCCCTGGTTTTTGCCACTACAAACTCACCGGAAGCATTGTACCATGCGGGAATTCGATGCCCCCACCAAAGCTGCCTGGAAACACACCAGTCCTTGACGTTTTCCATCCAGTGCTTGTAGGTATTGACAAATTTTTCAGGGTGTAATTGTACGGTGCCGTTTACTACAGCATCGAGTGCCGGCGCGCTGAGCTCTTTCATTCTGAGCCACCATTGCATGCTCAAACGCGGTTCCACCACTGCATCGGTGCGCTCCGAAAAACCGACGCTGTTGCGCAGTTCCTCTATCTTCACTAACAGTCCGGCTTCCTCCATCAGCTTTACCATCTTCTTCCTCGCGACAAACTTGTCCTCTCCCACCAGAATTCCGGCTGCTTCACTAATGGTGCCGTCATCATTCATCATGTCAATCACTTCCAGCTGATGCCGGAATCCGATTTCGTAGTCGTTGGGGTCATGTGCAGGTGTGATTTTCAGCACTCCGGTTCCAAATTCGCGATCTACATATGTGTCGGCGATAACAGGAACAGCCCTTCCGATAATCGGAACAATGACACGCTTGCCAATCCACGAAGTGTAGCGTTCATCATCAGGATGCACGCATATAGCAGTATCGCCCAGAATGGTTTCCGGCCTTGTTGTCGCTATCGTCAGCGCATCCTCTCCCCCTTCCTCTTTATAGGTAACATAATACAGTCGGCTGTTGACATCTTTATAAATTACCTCTTCGTTGCTAAGGGCTGTTTTAGCCTGTGGGTCCCAGTTGATCATGCGCAACCCCCGGTAGATATGTCCCTTTCTGTACAGGTCGATGAATACGTCTATAACATCATCGTAGTAGCCCGGATCCATGGTAAAATGCGTTCTCTCCCAATCGCAGGAACATCCGAGTTCCTTTAGTTGCTGCAGAATGATGCCGCCGTACTTCTCCTTCCATTCCCATGCATGTTCCATGAAGCCTTCCCGGGAAAGATCGCTCTTTTTGATACCCTTTTCGCGCAGCATAGCCACTACTTTAGCCTCTGTAGCAATTGACGCATGATCAGTCCCCGGCACCCAACAGGCGTTCAAACCCATCATTCTGGCCCGACGGACAAAAACATCCTGCAAGGTATTGTTGAGGACATGCCCCATATGCAGCATACCCGTTACATTCGGTGGAGGAATGACCACCGTATACGCCTTGCGGTCGTCAGGCTCTGAATGAAAATATCGTTGCTCCATCCAGTAGCTGTACCATTTCTGCTCAATTCCTCCCGGTTCGTACTTTGTATTTGTTTCCATTGTTGTCGTAAACTGACAAAAATACAGCATTCGCAAGTGGTTGCCGTGGATTTTTTTTTCTACATATGTGTATCTTTATCCGAGTCATGGGGAGAAAGAAGATAGGATTGCTCAGGGAAGGAAAGTTTCCACCTGATTCACGGGTAGCAATGACACCCGCTCAGTGCCAGTTATTTAAAGATAAATTCCCGCATATTGATCTGGTCGTACAACCATCGCATGGTAGATGCTTTGCCGATGCCGAGTACGCAGAAAAGGGTATTGCGCTGCAGGAAGATTTACACGATTGTGATGTATTGTTTGGTATCAAGGAAGTACCTGTGGAATCCTTACTGCACGATAAGACTTACCTGTTTTTCAGCCATACCATTAAGAAGCAACCCTACAACAGGAAGCTGATGCAGGCACTCTTGCGGAAGCGCATAAAAATGGTCGATTACGAGTGTCTTGTGGACGAAGCCGGATTCAGGGTTATCGCTTTTGGCAGATGGGCAGGTATTGTAGGCGCCCACAATGCTTTGTGGACATGGAGTCGTCGCACCGGTGACTTTCCCTTCAAAAGAGCAAAGGATATGAAAGACTTTGCCGCGCTCAAAAGCTATTACAAAAAAGTAACCCTGCCTCCATTGCGGATTGTGGTAACCGGCTCCGGAAGGGTTGCAAAAGGCTCTATGGAAGTCATGGAGCTGTTGGGAATTGAAAAGGTATCGCCCGAAGACTTTCTGCAAAATTCGTATAACAAAAGTGTGTATATGAATCTGGTGGACAGCTATATGTACAAGCGCATTAAGGATGAAGGCTACGATAAAAAAGAATTCCATCAGTTTCCCGACCGTTATTATTCCACAGCTTACAGTTATGTAGCCAGCGCGGATATCCTTATCAATGGCATTTTCTGGAATCCGGAGGCTCCACGGCTATTTGAAAAGCCCGATATGCACCGCAAGGATTTTAAAGTACAAGTAGTGGCTGATATCTCTTGCGATGTGGATGGCAGCGTGCCGGCTACCTTGCGCACTACTACCATCAACGAACCCGTTTTTGGTTACAATAAATACACAGATGAAGCGACTGCTCCCTTCGAAACTGATACGATTGACATCATGGCAGTAGACAACCTGCCCAATGAGTTACCTCGAGACGCCTCCTCTGAATTTGGCAATGTTATCCTGAGTACCATTATTACCGAATTACAAAATCCTGAAAGCCGGATGGTGAATGATGCTACTATCTGTCTGGGTGGAAAATTGAATACACCTTACCTGTACCTGAGCGATTATACCGCAGGGGATTAATAGCGATCTTTCACGGTCTTGAGCACCTGGTACAGCAATTCTTTGGCGCGAAACAACTGAGCTTTTACGGTTCCCAATGGCAGCTGCAGCGTAGCAGCTATTTCTTCGTACGATAACTCCTCGAAGAAGCGCAGCTGAATCAATTTTCGGTATTTGGGATTGAGCTTGTCCAGCATCTCCCGCATCAATAAAGCACGTTGCTCCTTAATAAATTTTTCTTCCGGATCGAGCATATCGGTGGAAACCGTATTGGATATATTCATCCCTTCGTTGCTGCCTTCGTCATCCAGACTGACTACCTCCATGCGCTTCTTTCGAATATAATCGATGGCATTATTGGAAGCTATCTTGAATAACCAGGTACTGAATGCAAAATCAGGTGAATATTTTTCCAGGTTAGAAAATGCCTTACCGAATGATTCAATAGTCAGGTCTTCCGCATCGTCGCGGTTGTGCACCATTTTCAGCACCATGTAATAAATGGACTCTTTGTATCGGGTGAACAGGAAACCAAAGGCCGCCTGGTCACCGGCCAAAGCCCTCTGAACACAGTCATAGTCTTCTTTTGCCCGTTCCGAAAGATGTTCATTCAATTCCATCTATACTTTGTTTTCACCACTGCTGCTTTCATGAACCTGAAATAATAGAACACCTGAAGGATATCGAATAGTTCAATGTAAGGAACCAGATCGTTTTCGCCCAGTTTGCGCATATTGAGGGTGAAGACTATTCTATTGACTATCCATCTCAGCAGGAAGGCAGCTGCAATATACCACCAAACCAACGGAGATAACCAGATTACCAAAGGAAGCATCAGCCAGACCAGAATATGGGTAAACGGTTGCAGAGCGAGCAATATCCGATGGTTGGCTTTATAATATCTTGCGGTGGAGAGATGTCTTGTTTTTTGCTCTTTCCAGTCTTCCGATGTTGTTTTTGGAGCAGAAATCATAAAGCTATCTCTGCTGGTAACGACCGCTGACTTACTTTTTCCGGCGACTTTATTGATGAACAAATCATCATCACCCGAAGGCAAGGTCCGGTGGTCAGCGAAACCGCCATGCTGGAAAAACAATGCTGAAGTATAGGATAAGTTACGCCCTACTCCCATATAGGGGATTCCCGCCAGTGCGTAGGAAAGATAATTTTGTCCGGCAAAGAAAGTTTCATAGCGGATAATGCGGTTTAACCAGCCCTTGTGTTTGGCATAAGGACTGTAGCCCAGCACATAATCGGCCTGCTGTGCATACCCATTCATCATTTCAGCAATCCAGTTCCGCGATGCTGGTCTGCAATCCGCATCGGTTAGCAGCAGATGTGGATGCTTAGCGGCTTTAATACCCAGTGTAAGAGGGAATTTCTTCCCTGCCATGGGCTTATTTACATTGCCCACTTTCACACTTCTGACGCGCGTATCTTCAGCGGTAAGGTGGTACAAGTATTCCACGGTACCATCTTCTGAATTATCGTCTACAATGATCACCTCAAAATCCGGATAATCCTGTTCGAGCAGCAGCGGAATCAATGCCTTTAAATTCTCCTCTTCATTCCTGGCGCAAACAATGACCGACACGGGTAAATCAGGGTTAATTGCTGCAGCATGATTCTTTCTGAGTGAAAGCCTTAAATAGAAATAAATATTATGCAATATCTGATAGGATAACACTCCTCCGTAAATATAGACCAGCCACCACATATCCGCTTTCATTTGAACTGCTAAAGGTAGACCAAATACCGTTCGTCCCAACCCGGAAATCCACAGCTATTAACAGCGAATTCACACATTGAAACTGATTACCTTTGACCGGCATGTTTTTCAAGATAGAGAAAAAAGATATTGGCAGCTCGGCAAGGGCGGGAGTCATCCAAACGGCTCATGGGGAGATACCTACCCCTGTATTTATGCCCGTAGGTACTGCCGGAACCGTTAAAGGAGTGCCTTTTGAGTTCCTGAAAAGAGATGTAGACGCCCCCATTATACTGGGTAATACCTACCATCTATACCTCCGCCCGGGGACAGACCTCATGGAGCAAGCCGGTGGATTGCACCGTTTTATTCAATGGGACAGGCCCATACTGACGGACAGCGGCGGTTATCAGGTGTATTCGCTGGCACAAATCAGGAAAATCAGAGAAGAGGGTGTGCGGTTTCAATCCCATATTGACGGATCCAAACATGAGTTCACCCCCAAGGGAGTGATGGATATTCAGCGAAAAATAGGAGCCGATATCGTGATGGCCTTCGACGAATGTCCGCCCTACCCTTGCGAACGCTCCTACGCGACCGAGTCTATGCACCTGACCCATCGATGGCTGGATCAGTGTGTAGAACACATGCGCACCACAGATCCCCTTTACGACTACGAGCAATATCTATTCCCCATTGTTCAGGGCAGCGTATACAGCGACCTTCGGGAAGCCTCAGCCACCTACATCGCAGGAACAGATTGCCCCGGAAACGCCATTGGGGGCTTGTCTGTCGGCGAACCACATGAGCTCATGTATGCCATGACAGAAAAAGTTTGCGCTATCTTACCGCTTGAAAAACCGCGTTACCTGATGGGTGTGGGTACACCTGCCAATATTTTGGAGTGCATATCGTTGGGTATCGACATGTTTGATTGCGTTATGCCGACTAGAAATGCCCGAAATGGAATGCTGTTTACACCGGAGGGTATCATCAACATCCGGAATAAGAAATGGGCAGATGTTCTGGAGCCTATTGACGCCCAATCGACAGCTCTCACGAGTCAGACGCATAGCAAAGCGTATCTGCGTCACCTGTTTATCAGTGGTGAAATGCTGGGACCCATTATTGCCAGCACCCATAACCTGGCATTTTATTTATGGCTGGTTAGGGAGGCAAGGCGGCATATTGAACTGGGCGATTTCAGTACCTGGAAAGATATCATGGTAAAAAAAGTAAGCAGCAGGTTATGATGGTGAGGCTGCGCAACCTATTAGTATATCCGTTCCGAAGATGGCTGTCCATACTCGACCGCTATGTTATAGGTAAGTACTTCACTACGGTGCTATTCACCATCGGCATAATTACTGCCATTGCAGTGGTCATCGACTACAGTGAAAAGACTGATAATTTCGTCAAGAACAAACCGGGCGCAGACGAAATCATATTTGATTACTATTTCAATTTCGTTCCCCACATCGCAGCCTTGCTGGCACCCTTATTAATTTTCCTGGCCACCATCATTTTCACTTCGCGCATGGCCTATAACAGCGAAATTATAGCCATGCTCAACAGCGGCATGAGTTTTCGGCGCTTCCTGAGGCCTTACCTATTGTGCGGAGCTTTCAGTGCAGTACTGTTGCTATATGCCAATCACTGGATGGTGCCCATTGCCAACAAAAGCAGGGTAGCTTTTGAAGAGAAGTATACAAGGGTGCAGAAGAGCTGGGGAAACAATATCCATATGCGGCTTGACTCACTCACTTATATATCGCTGAACAGGTTCAATTACTCGAAAAGTGAAGGTGCACAGTTCTCCCTGGAACGATTCGAAGGGTCCGGGAAAGAGCGAAAACTGGTGTATAAAATCAATGCGGAGAAAATTCAGTTTATTCCCGGTGTATCGAACAACTGGAGATTATTGCAATATAAGAAGTGGCGAATAGACGGTCTGGAAGAGCGCTTTGAGTACGGCCGGCAGATGGACACCCTACTCGCCATGCAACCCTCCAATTTCGAAGTCAGTACCATCATTAAGGAGGCACTGAACTACAAGGAGATGCAGGAATTCATGAAGGAAGAATCCATCAGGGCTGCCGGGGGGATTGAGTCGTATCAGGTAGAAACCAACCGGCGCACGGCGTCTGCCATTTCCGTTTTTATCATGATCATCATCGGCGCTATTCTGGGTTCTAAAAAAGTACGGGGAGGAATGGGGTTGAATATCGTCACAGCTATAGCCATGAGTTCCCTGTACGTCGTATTTCTGCAGTTTTCCTCTTCCTTTTCGGTCAATGGGAACCTGCCACCCCTGCTTGGTGCGAACATGCCCAATATTATTTTCGGGGTGATTACCCTTTTCCTATTCCGACAGGTAAATAAATAATTTAGAAGGGAGGACGGTCATCGTCCTCATCTTTCATTTCATTCATTTTGGAGCCCCGTGTAATCGTTGCAGTATTATCCTGAATATGCTCCGACAGCGGCGACATTGCCGGCATATTGAATTCATCCAAATCAGCGAACTTGATGTACTGACCGATGAACCTGAGATTAACGGTATCTAGTGAGCCGTTTCTGTGCTTGGCAATAATTACCTGAGCCAGACCTTTCGTGGAGTTACCTTCTTCATCCTGATCGAGGTTATAATATTCCGGGCGGTACAGGAAGATAACCATATCTGCATCCTGCTCTATGGCACCTGACTCCCGAAGGTCAGACAGCATGGGCTTCTTGGTGGTTCCGCGGTCTTCCACTTTCCTGCTTAACTGAGATAGCGCCAGGATAGGAACATTGAGTTCCTTGGCAATACTTTTTAAAGCGCGGGAGATGGAACTGATTTCCTGCTCCCTGTTGCCATTGCGGTTGTTATCACCTGCGGTCATGAGCTGCAGATAGTCGATGACAATCATCTGAATATCGTGCTGCATTTTCAGCCGACGACATTTGGCCCGCAACTCGAAAATATTGAGGGCTGGCGTATCATCAATGAAAATCTTTGCTTCGCTTAGGCGCCCACTTTTCTTCACCATCTGAATCCACTCGTGTTCCGCGAGCTGGCCTTTAATAATTTTTTCAGCAGGAAGTTCCGCCTCAGAGCTGATTAGACGTTTGACGAGCTGCTGTGCCGACATTTCCAGAGAGAAAAAGGCTACAGGGCGATTAAAATCTACTGCCGCATTTCTGGCCAGAGAAAGTGTAAAAGCTGTCTTACCCATACCTGGGCGGGCAGCCACAATCACCAAATCCGATTTCTGCCAGCCACCGGTAAGGCGGTCGAGGTTGGTGAACCCGGAAGGCACACCCGTAAGGGAATCTTCATTCTTACGTGCTTCTTCAATTTCTTTGATGGTAGCGGTCAGTAATCCTTCCAATTCATTGTAGCTGGTGCGCAAGTTCTGGTCGGCAATATTGAACAGGCCCTTCTCGGCGTCATCGAGCAACTCAAAAACATCGGTGGTGTCTTCGTAGGCATCATGCACTATGCGTGTGCTCACCCGTATGAGTTCACGTTGAATAAATTTCTGAGAAACAATACGCGCATGGTGTTCAACGTGTGCCGCCGAGGCTACCCGGTTGGTCAAACTGGTGATGTAGAAAGGTCCGCCGGCTTCTTCCAGTCTCCCCATTTTGCGGAGCTCTTCTGTCACTGTGAGAATATCTACCGGCTGTGTATGCTCAAATAATTTTCGGATGGCTTTAAAAATGAGCTGGTGTCGCTCGTCATAAAAGCTATCTTCCCTAAGAATTTCTATGGCATTGGTAACGGCGTCCTTGTCAATCATGAAAGCACCCAATACCGCTTCCTCCAGATCCACCGCCTGAGGTGGAAGCTTTCCATAAACAATGTCCGAAAGGTCAGCGGGCTTTTTTGCGCTTCTAAGTCCTGTTTTAGGCGTACTGGTTGGTTTGTTTTCGTTCAAGGCAGGTGTGTTTCCAATAAAAAAAGTAATTCCAAAATCGTCTGCAGAGCCATTCCGCAGCCAGTTCAAAAGTACCACTCCGCGCGGGTCTTCTACAAGCAAACTACCATAAAAAGATGTTCACAGTTCGCTTGCCGCGACAGCTGTTGGCTAAGCTAAATTTAGCGTTTAAAGCCATAAATTATAAACGAAGTATCCACACCTTGATTGTCGGTGTGGACAACCGGTGTACAAAAATATTAGATTAAAATTCCCTTAATGTGTGAAGCTTACTTAAAGGCATCCAGACCTGTGACATCCATCCCTGTAATCAGGAGATGTATGTCGTGGGTGCCTTCGTAGGTGATAACGCTTTCGAGGTTCATCATGTGTCGCATAATCGGGTACTCGCCTGTAATTCCCATTCCTCCCAGCATTTGTCTTGCTTCACGGGCTATTTGCAACGCCATGTCCACGTTGTTCCTTTTAGCCATAGAAATCTGCGCTGCAGTGGCTTTACCTTCATCCTTCAGCACGCCCAGTCGCCAGGCGAGTAGTTGCGCCTTGGTAATCTCGGTGACCATTTCTGCCAGCTTTTTTTGCTGTAGTTGAAACTGACCAATGGGTTTACCGAACTGAATCCGTTCCTTGGAATACCGAAGTGCAGTATCGTAACAATCCATGGCTGCTCCCATAGCTCCCCAGGCAATACCATAGCGAGCAGTAGAAAGACAAGACAAGGGTCCTCTTAATCCCTTTACACCGGGCAACAGGTTCTCTTTGGGAACTTTCACATTGTCGAATACCAATTCACCTGTAGCAGATGCTCTTAATGACCACTTGCCTTTGGTTTCCGGAGTGGTAAAGCCTTCCATACCGCGTTCTACAATCAATCCACGGACAACACCTTCTTCATCTTTAGCCCAGACAACTGCAATATCTGCGAACGGTGAATTGGATATCCATAGCTTGGCGCCATTCAGAAGGTAATGGTCGTCCATATCTTTGAAATGGGTAATCATGCCACCCGGGTTAGAACCATGATCCGGTTCGGTGAGGCCAAAACATCCTATCATTCTGCCCGCCCCTAATTCAGGCAGGTATTTTTTCCTTTGTTCTTCTGATCCATAGGTATAGATGGGATACATCACCAGGGAGCCCTGTACCGAAACAAGCGAGCGCAGACCGCTGTCACCCCGCTCAATTTCCTGCATGATCAGTCCGTAGCATACGTTGTCCAATCCACCTCCGCCATACTCTGCCGGGATGGTTGGACCGAAAGCACCTATCTCAGCCAGCCCGGGAATAAGGTGGCGGGGCGTTTCTGCTCTTTGAGCGTAATCCTCTATAATCGGGCTTACTTCCTGTTTGACAAATTGCCTGACAGTATCCCTCACAAGTTTCTGCTCTGTAGTGAGCAAATCGTCGATATTGTAGTAATCTACTCCTTCAAATTGATCGAAAGCCATAGCTGTATTTTGTGGAACAAAGGTAAGTATATAACAGGGCAGTTCCCATACGGTTCCGTAGTTTCGCCTTTAAAATTCAACCATGGGCAGGATTATTCTGAAAGGCATGCAATTCAAAAGCCACATAGGTGTGTACGATTTCGAGCAACAATACGGAAATAATTTCCGCGTAGACATTGAGGTAGAAAGTGATATAGTCAACGGAGCTACCGATCAGCTGGAGGCTACGATTGATTATTCCAGCATTTATTCCATCACCCAGGGGGTAATGGAGCAGCCGTGCAAATTGATTGAATTTGCGGCTAAAAACATTATGGACAGACTGGTGGCCGCGCAATTGACCGGCACCTACACCAAGGTGATTGTAACTAAATTGCATCCCCCGCTGGGCAGTGCTGTGGAGGAGGTAAGCATCGCACTGGAGTGGACTAAAAAAGTCCTTTAAGCGAAGGCTTCGCTAAATGGTTTTTCCTTCTATCTTTGCAGTATTGGTCGGATGGCCGAGTGGCTAGGCAGAGCTCTGCAAAAGCTCGTACAGCGGTTCGAATCCGC
>ERZ888423.1032-NODE-1032-length-26202-cov-39.630091_pt1 | contig 26202 bp, 32 predicted proteins | sample MGYA00520523_ERZ888423 | MGnify/ENA primary metagenome ERZ888423 (study PRJEB32303, sample SAMEA104408611) | aquatic metagenome | biome: Brackish water; feature: Pelagic; material: water | place: Baltic Sea | collected 2014-06-08T10:24:00 | depth 30,27 m ...
CCCGGTTCATTTGCGTCTTGGTTATTCGAACGCATTGAGTCAGAAGAATCAGAAGATATAGACGCAGACATTGAGTGTCTAGTTTATGAACTAAGAAAAAACCGAAATATATAAGTTATGGAAAAAACAATAGAACAACACCAAGTAAATTATGATGCATTTATCGCTCGAGCGAGTTGGATCAAAGGCACACCTTCAGATAAAATGCTGAAACTGTGTCATAATGTAAGTAATGATATGTTACTAATGATGTGGACTGAATACCTTACCTTCACTGAAGGTTTAGCAACTGAAGTCTATGAAATAGAACTAGAGAAGTTCTTAGAAGAAATGGGTGCAATTGAATTAGTTAGTGGCTTTGTTGCCTATATGCAAGGAGCACTAGACGTTGCACTAGAAGACAATAAATAATTTTTTTTGTTTTGTGTTGAAAGGGGATCTATAGAAATATAGGTCCCCTTTCTTTTTTATTCGGAGTGTTCGAACGTTCGAACGGCTCTCGGAGCGGTCGGCGGAATGTCGGAGCGCCGGTGCTTTCCATGTTTCTTTCCTTACTTGCCCAGGAAACCCTTTATAAAATACATCTATATTGTAAGTATACTACTATTACTTTATAACCCTTTTATTTTTAGAAAAAGAAGGAAAGAAGGAAATAGTATATAAAAGGTTTGATTGGGTAGAACCAGATGCTGTTTTAGCTTTCCTTCCTTTTTCCTTGTTTTAGGGTTTTCCTTGTTTTCTCTTCTTGATCTCGTATATACGGACCACATTGAATATAATACCTGTTACTAAAAGTACAATTGTCAAGGATTCATGCCAACCCATTACTACACTACCAGTACCCATTACAGTAATTGCATTAGCTACTGTGTTTTTTGTTTCGTTCATAATTAGTTTATTTTATGTCTTTTAGTACATTGATTATTTTATCTAGGACTGTTTCATCAGTCGCTACGGGTTGTGCTTTATTTATAAAGTCTCCAGCAATTGAGAAACCGCGAATTTTTCCTGCCTTTATATCTTCCCAAGTTTGATCATTATTTACTTTATAGACTCCAAACCAAGTACCAATTGGTAAGTCCATGAAACCGTAGAATCGTGACTTATCATGTACTCTAGACTCGACTAACCATTGTTCTAATAAGATATTATCAGTTTTGATTTGACCATCGTGGTCGGTGTCTGTGACGTTCTGGAAGCCTGCTCTATTGAATCTTTCTTGTATTCTTCTAATAGTATCTTTTGAAAAGAACACATAATAAGGTTCTCCTTTACCATCTCTTCTGAGTATCATTTTATTAGGAGTCATTAGAGGTCCTGCAACTATTCTTTTTTCTTCATCTCCTATAGCAAATGAGAATCTAAGTGATGCATTATTTGAAACTGAACCGCTAGGTGATGGTGTTCTACTATTGTTAGATTTACCTGCATCTCCTTCTGCTGGACCTTGTTCAATCATAAGCACTCTGCGGCTTCCTTCTGGCTTGTAGAGAGCAACCTGGGACCAAAAATGTCGACAATTTACACCGCCTTTGTAGGCAAATACATTATAGGAATCTCTTCCTCCAGGTCCCATATTAGGATTGATAGCACTTAGACGTCCTCTAAGACCACGCATATCTCCTTCTGCATAAACCTTATTGAGAGACATCATAGCTCTACAGAAACTACGTGAGTCACCACCAGTAGGTCCAGTGTATCTGTATCTGATCTCAGCTGGCTCATCTTGTCTAATACCCATTTTACCAAGAATATCTAAACCTGTAATTGCTTTTGAAATATCCTCTATTGTATTGAATTCTTCTTTAGAAGGATCTAAATAAGTCCAGTCTTCATTTATACGTTCTCCGTGTTCCTGAGCCCATAGTAGGATAATCTTTTGTTCTTCTGTGAGGTCTTCTTCACTCAGCGTTTCTTTTATTCTGAGTTCATCCTCTTGATCTATGTAAGGTGTTAGACTACTAGGATCGTAATCGAATTCTTCTGAATTGAATGCCATAAAGTCTACTTCTATTGCAGGTTCCTCTACGAAACTTACCACCTGAACTCCCATTTCTTCGAGTTCTAAATTATCTAGATCTATTTCTAGTTCTACTATCTTTTTTATCTCTTCGTTCATATTATTATATATTACAATTTTGCTATGTTCTCGATAGCTTTGTTTTTCTCCTGAGCGTCTGTCATTTCTGTTGCAACAACATAGGCTTTGAGGACTGGTTGATCTGCTATTTGTCCTGCAGTATTTGTATTCATTTCACCTAAAGCATTTGAATCTCCAAATGATGGTCCTTCGCCTAAACCTAAACTTCCAGTATTACCACTAAATTGAGGTATGTTAGGTGGAGTAGGTGCACTACCTCCACCAGCTCCGGCTCCACCTGATGCTCCTGGTGCTTCTGTAGCCAAAATAGCTTTGACATTAGCAATACCACTTGCAACTGCAATTCCTGCTGCAATAGCCGCACGTATAGGCGAGGTAGGATCTCCTGGAATAAGTTGTGAGGCGTATGCACTCTGTGCGGCCTGGTATGTCTGGATAGTGGTCGCCGCGATTGCCGCTCCTTTTTGCGCAGCAGTATTCTCACCTAAAAGTCCAGCGATAGCACCAAACGCGCCGGCTGCTAGATTCAATGCATTATCAGTTTCTGCTTTCTTGAGTGCTTTATTATAGGCTACTTCTTCTTTTGCTAACTTCTCACGTTTCTTTTGATAACCATCTCTGATTCTCTGCTTCTCATCTTCAGTAGCTTTCAATAGTGTTAGTTCAGCCATCGCTTTTTGCTCTTCTGCAAGTAAGGCTTCTTGTGCTCTCTGGAATTCATTTTCAATAGACTCGAAATAGGCTTGATCAAGAATTGCTTTTAGTCTCTCTTGTTTTGCAAGTAAGTCTGCAGCATCTTTCTCATCTTGAACCGCTTTAGCCTCTGCTTCTTTATCTCTATAAGATTGCTCTAGTGCTAATTTCTGATCTTCGTATAATTTATCTGCTTCTAATAATTGTTCTTTGGTGGCTTTATTATCTACTAAGACTTGTCTCTGTGCTTCTTGTTGAATTTGAAGTGCTGCCATTGCTTTGGCTTCTTCATCAGCAATACCTTCTACTCTAAGATCTCTGAGAGCGTCAGCAACTGTTTGTTCCTGTGCCATTCTCTCTTCGAGTTGTGCTTTGTATTCATCAGCAGCTTGTGTTCTAATTTCTCTTGCTACTTTCTGTGCATCATACTCTACATTTGATAACGTAGTTTGTTGATCAATAAGAGAGGCTTGTAATTCTGCAATCTCTAACTGTTTTTCTCTACGGGCTTCAAAGTTATGTGTGAGTACTAGTTGTGCTTGTGCGCTCTGTAATGCGAGTTTAGTTTCTACTACTTGATTCTCTGCAAGTTTCTTTGTAGCTGCTGTAACACCATCTAAAGCGCGTAGGCGTTCATCTAAACCTAATGTTGTATCCTCTAATACTTTCTTATTGGCTTCAATACTTGCATTTAGTTTAGCATTCTCAATAATAGTCTTATTTCTAAGTGCTGCTAATTTCTTCTCTGCTTCAAATTGACTATCAACTGCTTTGGTAGCTCCTTTTACGGCACCTGATATAGAATTCCAAGCACCTGCGATATCAAATGAAAGTAGTTTTTTGAATGCTCCACCAATATTTGCTACAACAGCACCTAAACCTGCCATAATCTTTTGGAGTGCCTTGGCGCCACCTTCTAGATTTTTGAAGTAGTTTACTAACATCAGTACTAATGGCACAATCAGGCCAATCCCAGTAGCGGCCAGCGCAGCGCTAGCACTAGTACCAAAGATCTTAGCGGCTTTACTAGAAAGACCGAAGCCTTTTGCCATACTAGTAAGTCCTCCTCTTAGTTGTCCGAATCCTTTCTTTAGATCACCAAAACCTGCTTTTAGTCCACTGAACTTTTCTTTGACTTCGTCAAGTTTCTTTGAGAAGTAACCTTGTTCGTCTGCAGCCTTTTTGGTCTCTTTTTTTACATCATCAATTTCAGTAGCGGCCTTCTTAGCACCTTTTGCTAAGTCCTTCAACTGATCTTGTGTGTACTCGATCCCGTCTATTTTTACTTTGATTTCTATATCAGACATTTGGTAGTTTTGTATTTACGTAATAAGATATACTTATGATTATTTATGAAATAGGTTATGGCACTTGTGCATCACCACCTGGTGCCACCGCTGATGCCCATTCTGTAGACTGTTGTGCACTAAATGCTTGTGTAGCACCACCGCTACTTACATCTATATCGTCCGGAAAATCAGCAGGATCAAATAGGTTCTGACCAATTGTCGTTACATAGTCTAATAATTTGATGAGTTCTACCTTTATAGTTGCTACTTCACCTAGTGGTGCATCAAGAACTTTTAGGATTCTCCAATATGAGTCTTTGATAAAGATAACATCATCAAACGTAAGTAGTCTGAGGTCCTCTGAATCTAAGTTGAAATATGCAGTCATCTTTCTAGCGTTAGGGCTATACACATTATTGATATAGTTTTGCCAGTATCTAACAAATACATCTTGGCCTAATTGACCAATAGTGCTCGGCGCTCCAGGGAATGCAAAGTAAGGGAATTGTTTCTTCCAACCTAAATTGAGAGTTGTGTTAGTAGTTGGAATTTCAGATAGGTATGACGCAGCAGGGTATCTTCTAATACCCGCTTGTAGTAGAGGTGCTTGACCACTATTTTTTGTAGTTGCATTATCTGTATAATACCACCTTATTTGTTGATTTGAAGCTTGTGCAGTATTTGTAGTAGTTGGTCTAAGTCCATTCCAGAATAAGAGTCTTTGTACAGGCACAATAGGTTCGTGTGTAAAGTGACCGTGTCCTGAAACTATGTCATCACCATTCTCAAAGAACTTGGCTACAATAAACTGAGTGTCTAATTGAGTTAGACCGTCAATGTGACTTACGGGTGTTGGAGCAAATTCTGTATTTATAACAGTAGTATCACTCAATAGATCATTACCACTTGTGAATAGGCGAGTACCATAGACTAGACCAAATGTATCTTGTTGATATTTGTTAGTCTGATCAATGTCCTCTTGATCAGTGAATGTAACATCTGCTTTCTGTGAAAAGAATAAGGGTTCTAATTTGATATCCTTGTTGTGGTCTAATTTATAAGTCCAATCAAAAGTATCTCCACTTGCAATATAGTCATTCCAGGGTTTTACTGTAAAAACTGATGGATCTTGCACTGTTGGTACCATAACTAAGCGAAACTTAGTTAGAATAGATTTGAACCAATCAATTTGCTTTAGATCTGTTTTGAGTAGATCGTTGACCGCAATCTGTTGTGGTGTTGAAGTACATGCAAATGTGCCTGTGATAATATAACCACCTTCTGATGTTTCAGGACTACCAGCTCCTAAGTCTCTAACTACACATTGTACTTGATCGCCAGCATTGAAACTACCTGTATAAGTAAGTGCATCATTACCAGTAAAATCAAAGAAGAAAGGACCAAGTCCACTCTGTATATCACTTGCTACTTGACTACCGTTTCTAAAAATTGCAATTGCAATCTCACAGTCATAAAGTGGACCGATTTCATCAAGACGACCAAACAGTTCCATTTCGAATGTGTATACACCATTTACTGGTATTGTGTATATACCAGTTGTTGAGTCGTAAGCATTAGCATTATTCTGTTGTACTACAGGAAACACAATTGGTAGTGGATAAGGATATGGTGTATCTCGTGGATCTGGTAAGACTTGAGCCTGTCTCGTGGCATTAGATTCACCGTTACCACTTGGAGTAAATGGGAAACCCGTAGCAATACCATCTATGTATAGTTCTTGGAACCATGCCTCGTTGAATATAGAGTCAGGAGTATACGTGTACGCAGTACTGGCAAATATCTTGTCAACCAAGTATTTTACTTGTACAATAGGTGTAAACTGCGTAAGATAGAGTGGATGCGCTTGTTTTGTAAACGAAGCGGCATGAGAACTTGGAAATCCTGATCCTGCACTTGTATCTACTGAAACCTCACTTGCGGCAGTTGCACCTGGAACTGGTGCTACTACTAAATTATTCTGATTATTTTGTTCATACAAGTTACCACGATCTGCAACAATGTATCTAACAGGTATTGGACTACCTACTCTAGCAGCAGTTGTTATTCTGTTCCAATTTGGGTTAGTAAGTGATGGCTCACTGTTTGTATTATTAGTTAGAGCAACATAAGTATCTCCAATTGCTGGATTATTATATGCCGCCGCTGACCACCACACATAGTTTCCTGTTGCATATGTAGTAGTTGCATTCCATGGGTCTAACCAACTATTCTCTAAGTATTGTAGTGTGAGTATATGTGCAGCATCAGTACAATCTAATGAGTTCATATAGAGGTCTCCAACTTGCGAAGAGAAAGTTTTAGTCTCTCCAAGGAAAACTACCTCAAAGTCAATGCGATCTGCAGAACCATTATCATATGCCGCAACTAGTCTCAATTGACCTACCGTGTAAAGAATACCATCGACGTGAATCTCTGAAGCCACCTTCTTAGTAACATCAAAGTCTAAGACTCCACTAGTATACCAATACTTGAAGAATCTAGAGTTGTCATTGGTTGCTGGAATTCTAAACTGGCGTGAGAAATTACTATTGACCTGTGTTGGATCTGTAATCTCTTCAGCGCTCAAGGTAATCTTGATTGGTTGTTCTTCGTAAAGATCTAACTCATATCGAGTAGTACCTTCATATGCATATAATTGTACATTCATAGTTTATCCTCTTTGTACGCGCTTGTTATTTGCAAACCTTACATTTAGTGTATGTTGAAACAAGCCGTCTCTTGAATTTGTTTTCTGAGTATATGTATTTGACGTAATTACTGCTGGTTCCCATACGCCATTGTAATAGACTTGTATATGTGGTGATGTGAAAAGTTCTTCTAACCAGGCTGATTCTGCATCTTCCATCCAATATGAACTCATAGACATTTCAGTCTCTATTTTAGTAGAGAAGGTTCTACGTCCACGTCCATGAGGATCGATAGCAAATGTTGCCGCTGACCATGTGCCTAAAGTCTGATCATAATCATTTCTAGCAATACGTTGATTGTATGTGTTTCTTCTATCAAATGTGTAGTAGTCTTTGACTCCGTATTGGTTGACAAAAGAGACTGTGATTGGTTCATATGCAGTACAAGGTTCTGCTATTTGAAAAGTTTTTGTGTAGATTAGATCTCCTAAGTAGGGTTCTAATGCTGCTGCTCCTGGATTTGCTGGTGCACCATTCAAATCCCAATAACACATGTTGACTGACATCACTTCTACTGTATATGAGTCTACTGCTGCTGTTGAAGTAGCAAGATTCCAGATCTGTGAGTTATTACCCCATTGCTGAGTTACTAGATTCCACACTGCGCTCACAGTAGCCGGCCAAAGACCATTTTCTTTGAGATTCTGTGGTCCTGCGCCTAAAGTTCCAATCCATTGCCAATCATTATAAATTAGAGCTGCATTACTATTGAAGTCTAGACGTGGTCCTAATCCTGTTTGTACTGAGATAGCTCTGATTGATGTGGTAATAAGATTACCATTGACATCATAGAACTTTACTCTAATTGCAAAAGGTTGCTCTGAGTTGCCCCAAGTAGTCCCGTTGTTGTAGTTACCAATTCTATTGAAGAATGAGAGTGTATGATATACTGAACTTCTCACTGGAATGTCACCAGGATAGTTAGTCAGATATCGAGATCTTGCAACATATTGTCCATCAATATATGCATTTGGACCCTCACATGTTACTGAATTTGGATTCGGAATGTATAGACCATCATCTATCCAATTGAGTTCTCTCCAATCAACATATCCATTGAATACATGTTTGACAGGTGAATAACCATCGAAAGTGATTACATCATTTGTAATACTACCATAGCGAATTCTGTATGTTAGTGTTTCTCCAAGAGTTGGAACTGCTACATTATTATTGATAAGACCAGTTTCTTCAACAAATGCGATTGCCATATAAGACTGTAAAATCTTACCTACATCATAGTGGGCTACTCCCGCTGGATTTGCTGGTTGTTGTATGGTTGCAATTGTAGTTGCTCCTGTTACTTCACTGTATTTCTCTATTCGTAACACATATGCATCCTCGTTTGCTGTGATGCTACCAAGAGTCCATACATTTGAACCTACTACTAAGTTATAGGTTTGTGGTGATTGTTGTATTGTTATTGTTGCTGACATATTATAGTTCTAAGTTTTGATTTACGTAGTCTGCAACTTGTTCTACGAATAGATCTAATTGCATAAAGTCTTGTGCATTGAGGCCACTGTAGTAAGCTCCCCAAGGTCTTCCACCTTTGTCATAGTTTCCTGTTCCAAAAGACATTGTAGTATTTGGTGATGCTCCGAACGCTTCTGCAGTTAGTTCATCTATTGGCATTTGATTTCCATTTTTACCTTTACCCTCAAATGATCCTACTCCGAAGTTTTGAAAGTAACCGTGCGCTGGCATTGTAATACCCAAAGTCATAGTCGATTCATCAAACGTAGAGAAGATAGTTGCTCTAACTCCATCTGAAGAATTATGCTTGAAACTCATGCGATTCTTCATGTCTTCGATTGCTTGATCAGCAGCGGCTTGAATCACCACACCCAATGTTTGTGGTAAGTCCTTTCCAAGGTCTCTGATTTGATCTGCTATTTGCTCTGCTGTTAGTGCCATTATTCAGTCCACATTTTGATTTGAATCTTCTCAAGTTCTAAGTCAGCAGTTACTGGTTGAACTTCGTCTTTGAAGTAAACATATGCAAGTATCCACGCAAGTTCTAATTCAATACCGGTCCACTCTAACTCAAAGTATTCGAATGTGCCATTACTAGGTTGTGTTGGCCAATTAGTAACCTTAGTCGGTGCTGTCCACTTCTGTACACCCCCATTTTGTTGTAGAATGTTTAGTGGTTGAGGTGCTGGGTCAGTATCGCCTGGCACTATTCTAATATAGCCTGAGAGTAGAATTCTCCAAGTAGCTGTCTTGGTAACATCAAATCTGTTGACATTCCAGTCACCATAGACTTGGTCATCTATAAAAATATCAGTTGCGGTGACCGCCTTGTTTTCTCCGTCGTCTGCGCCGATTACTTGTGAGACCTGCTTTCCAACAGAGACACGTAACTGATCGTAGTTTGGCAAGAACGGCGCCACACAGTCATTGAGGATCATTGGTATTTCAATGCTAATATTGGCAGTCATACCACTTACAGTATCATCATACTTCTCTTTGAATGGCGTTAGCGATGAGTTTAGAGTAAAGTCATATTTCTGATCATAGTTGTAATAGATCTCTGCTAACACATCTTGAATGTATTGTTGGCAGTTTGATTGTGCTTGAATAACCGCGTTGGGTTCATTCTTACACTGCTCCATCATAATTAGATTGAAGTTGTATGTTACCTTACCTTTCTGTAGAGAGTGTTGTAGTGGCTGTAAGAATGCATATGGATAATCAATATCATATACAGTCGTGCCGTTCCCTGTTTTGTCTTCCTTCTTGAAAGGAGTAACAAGGTCTGAGAGGTTACCGTAACCCCATGTTTGAATCATCTTGTGTCTATCTAATAGATTAGTTAGATCACTTAGTACGTCTTTGTATGTCATTCTTCGCTTTTAGTTGTTGTAGTTTCTGTTGCTGTACTTGGGATTTCTTCCAAGTCAGATAGTTGAGTGCTTCTCTCCAAGGTCTTTCGACTACTTGGTGTATCTTCAAGAAATCCTCATTGGCAAGAGCCATAATAGCCTCCCACCACATTAGTTGTATGTTAGCCTCTTCACCTTCGCTCGGTGGTTGAGGTCCTTCTCGATTTGTTTCCAGTTCAAAGAACTCGTCGTATTCTTTATAGCATTGCTCTCTCCATTCGGTGTATGCAACTACTGCGCCCCATACTTGTTCTATTGGACATGTCTTGATTAGATTACGTGGAGCTCCGTATAGACATGCAGCAATTTCTATGATATTGCTGGTGACACCAGTTGAGATGAATGTATCTAAGTCTACGAACTGTGCAAATGTCATTTCTTCAAAGTCTATTAGATTCCACTTGTCTAAGACATATGAATTCACAGGCTGATTCGCCAATTGGAATCTTTGTAAACAAACACCTGTAATAAACGCAAGCACCTCTGAGTCTAATCTATTGAGAGCATAGAGAGGACACTCCATAATAGTGGCAACAAATGGCTTGAGATTGTTGAGGTCATCAAGATTCCAAACAGTAGCACGTGCAAAGCATTCCAGACTAATATGATCTGGTACTTTGTAGGTTTCGTCTAATATTGTAAATTGTAATTCCATTCAGAATAAGATATACTTCGGGTTAGTTATGAATTATCTCCATTGAGTGCCACCGCTGTTTCTGGCGACATAAGAGTAAGTGCCTATGGATTTGTTCTGCTTTCTGTTCCAGTTTGAAATTGCTAAGGACATTACACAGTCATCATGAAATCCATTTGGGGCATTATACCTGATCGATCTGGTCTTAGGTGAGTAATCATATTCATAGATACTCAATTCAAACTGGAGTGCTCCAAATAACTCTGGCGATGGTATCTTGATCTCTATGTTATTTAGGTCTACTGCAAGTGATTCTATAATCTCATTCTTTGATTTGCTTGAAGTAACAAAAGGGTGTGTGTTTTGCCATTGCTTTTTTAGCATTTCGAATACGACGTCCCCGATCGAATTTGTTTCCACCATTACTGTAGCATTCCACTGCTTGATTTTGACTAACATCTCTTGGATCATCTGTGACCAATCTTGTAGGTTCTGTCTGTAGATGTCTACTATATGGCCCTTCTCATCGATGAATGTTGCAACTGTGTAGTCATTCGCACGACCTAAATCTATTCCACAAAATACTTTACCTTGAGGCTGCGGCCACTTTGAGAACTGATTAGCAGTGGTATCTGCAAAGACTGTTTGACCTGACTCAGTAAATGTGCCTTCGTACTCGGCAGAGAATATGTGAGCTGGTAGAGATCTTCGTGCCTCTTCGAGTTCTTTGATGTCTAAGTGTGGATTCTCAGTATAGTGCATTCTACAAGATGCATAATCTGTTTGATCTGGATCTTGACCAGCATCATACATCTTCTTGAACCAGTTATTTCCTTTTGGCGTCGATATAAAAAGTGTACATTTGCCTTTGACAAGCATTATGGGCTTTAGCACTGAACCCCAAACTTCTTCACCATGGTATGCACTTTCGTCAATTACCATATAATCTCCAGTGTAACCACGCAGGTTATCTACTCTCTCAGTAGACTTGAACATAATCACAGAACCATTCATGAGCTTCAAGGTGAAGTCTGATTTGTTATATGATTGGACTATACCTGATGCCGCTATCGCATTGTGGAGATCTTCCATTACCTTCTTGGCTTGTGAGTAAGTAGGTGATGCAAAAAAGATTAGACAACCTGGATCATTGATAGACCAGTATAGCAAGGCTTGCATCGCTAAGAATGTTTTACCAGTTTGGCGTGGCGCAACTACTGTAACATACTTTGCATCACCTTTTAGTAGCTCTACTACTCTGATTTGACCTTTATGGAGTTGTGGTCCCTGTATCGTCTTGGTTTCCAAAGTCAAATTTTAGTGATTTGAATAACTCGGCTCCGTCGGCACCTGTGAGTTCTTGTCTAGATAATTCTGGTAGGAATCTATTACTGAGTTTTAGCATAAGCTCTATTGCTTTTGCGGGGTCATCGTGTGCAACTTGCATTAGTAGTCTCTCAAGATCCGGCAGGCGTTTCTCAAGCACTAATTGAAATGCTTCTCTGATTTCCTCAGTGATTTTATTTGGTGAACCTTTCGGTCTACCATTCGTATTTATATTTGGGTCTCCTTTGTAAAATGGCATAGTATTGTTATATTATTTAGTATAAGATATACTTACTCACTATTTTAGTTCTGGATTAGCCAGTCTAGCTCTCTGAAGCATTCTAAGGAACTCTTCTGCTCCTTGAATAGAAGTACAAGTTACAGAATACATTGATGCCTTAGAGTCGCCCCAATTGAGTTCTTCTGGAGTTGGTTCTTGTTCGTATAGGCTATTACCTACGATGTAATATTTGTTCATATAAATAGTGTTGGGTTGTTTCGCATTATTGCTCTCTTCGCTGACTCGTAACATCGACCGCAACTACTTGATGTGTGTGTCTGAGTAGTGTCTACTATGTTAGCTATTTTGAATACCATTATCTGTTCTTCTTTTGTAGGTCTTTGTGTGGATTCTATGAGTCTTCTGTTATCCATTATCCATAAGATTATGTCTGTGTCTTTCATGATTATTATATGAGTTTTTTGTAAATTGTTTCTGAGACTACTCCTGCTATTGCGGCTATTAGTGGGCCTTCCCATCCATAAATATAAATGGCTGGTACTAATGACAACCACGTAGTGAGGCATAGGTTGCATTTGAATGGTTTGTTTGGTAATCTGTCAAACTGTTCTAGAAAGTCCGTTAGGATGTGTCCTACACACGCCATTCCGAGTATAAATAGTATCATATGATTTTTCTGTTTTTGAGTTCTTCTATTATATACAATTTTGCTTCTTCTACTGCTTTTGATATACTCGTTCTTGGTATATCTGTTATTCTTGCAAGTTCTGAGAAATTCGGAGTATCTAACCACATTTTGAGCAACCGCACTCTATACCAAAGGCCTGATTCTAATTCTAATTCCATTTCTTCCATTAGTCCTTCTATTGCTTCTACTAAGAAATCTATTTCAAAATCATAATCTTCATTTGGTATATGTTCTGTGAGTCGCTCCCATTTGTCATCTGTGACTATACGTTTTCTACTGCCTATGTCTGCTCTGTGATTTGCATTGACTCTTCTAAATTCTGATTTCTTTCCATACCATGAGTTTCTCATAATGGCTAAAATAAAGCCTCTTAGGTGGCCGAAGTCTGGATCACTTGTATGTTTTGCTAAGATCTCATCGTATCTATGGTTAGTTAGTAATTTCTCTATAGAGTAGTGTGCTAGTTCTTCATAGAGTGCATCATTCTTACACATGTTTCTACTCCATTGTATAATGTTCTTGTAGTTTATAGTTACCCAATCTTGTTGTCTCATCTTTGCTTCTTATTTTTACTACCTGGAGGTCTGCCTGTTGGCTTTCTAGGTCCAGCTGCCCTTTTGGCTTCTCGAAGTTCTTCTTTACGTATTTGAGCTTCTGTTTCTGCTTTTGGAGGTCTAGGCACGCGTGAATTCCAAAACACTTGTTGATCTTCTCTCTTTTTTAGAAAAGGGCGTTGACGTGTTGGAAACCTGTTTGCTGTCCAATCTTCTACTATAGTAGGGTCTCCTTGTAATCTTGCTATTAGAAAAGTCCATACTTGTTTTAGTTCTGGTTTTTTGATTTCATGGAATTCTGTTTCATACTTATCGAATTGCCACTCAAAAAACCAATGTGTATCTGAAGCTTTTCCAATTCTAATCCATTTCTTATAATCACTGAATGTATGTGATGGATCTATCATATATTTTTGTGCAATAGTTCTTGCGTCATTTGCATCTAGAAAATATCTTGTACCTGATAACCCATGAGGTCGAGTGAGTTTATACAAGAATGCAACTAGTAACTTTGCACCTTCTGGAGCCTCTCCAATAAATCTTGGTATAATTATATTCATTCTATTTCTTCTTGTATGTCTTTGAGTAATTGGCAAACCTCATAATGTTCTCCTTCTAAAAATTGTTGTAAGTCTTCTTCTATTTCCCATCTAAGGTCATTTATTATTTGATCTGTTGAACCGCTGTGAATTCTTCTAACGTATTCATGCACTACACGTTCTCTTGCTTCTTCTTGCAAGTCAGTGTCCCAGTCTGGATAAGATCTGAATCCATGCTCTAACCACCATCTAAAACGCTTTGTCATATAGTATGTATCTCATTCTCTTTCCTTGTTTCTTTCCTTACTTACCCAGGAAACCCTTTATAAAATACATCTATAATATAGAATATCTACTATTACTTTATAACCCTTTTATTTTTAGAAAAAGAAGGAAAGAAGGAAATAGTATATAAAAGGTTTGTTTCTGTTACACCAGGTAACATTTTGACTTTCCATGTTTTTTCCTTCTTTCTTCATTTTCCATGTTTTTATGCTACAAATACGTCACCTAGTCCCGGAGTAGTATCAGGTTGCTCATAAAACTCTGAGCGATTGATAGAAAAGTAGTGGCTATTTCTTTCCTCTGTTGTAAATGAATTCTGCCGAAGTGCTTTGTGAGACTCCAATCCAAACTCTTTTTGTAAACACATTTTGATTTGTTTTGGACCCACATCAGTTTTGATTCGCTCTCTAATATCTCCGATTACAAAGAATATGTCATTAGTATCCTTTCTACTGAAGAACGTATCATCGATTAGGTCATATATCTCCATATACAAACTAGTCTTTGAATTCTCTTTGATCAATTTGAGTTCACTAGTATAGGTTGTTTCTTCTGGTAACCAAAAGCGACTCTCTTTTTCTTTACAATCTAATTTACGATTTAGAATAAAGTGTAAAAAGTGTGGTACTTCTGCTTGAAGTTTATCCATAAAGTTTGGATCGTACTCTTTTTTCTTATCTAAGTCTGGCATTGTTCGAATCCAGAAACGATTCTCTTCATCGTGAATATTCATAAAGTCCTTAGTGTTGTTAGTTAGTAGAATCATTTTACCATAATAATCAATCTCTACCTTCTTTTCGAACTTCTCGTTGATAACAACTGTTTTCTGAGTAACATAGTTTTTTAGTTTCTCTAATGAACCATCATTGATAGATGAAAACTTGACCTCATTGAGAGCAATAATAAGTTTAGAAGCAAATGCGCCATTGAATCCATCTAAAAACTGATCAACAGAATCAAAGAATACATTTTGATTACCATATAAAAGGCGTAACCATTCCACAAAAGTATCCTTTCCTGCTTCTCTACTTTCTGAACCTAATACTAATGAATGAAGATTTTGTTTTGGATTAGTAATCTGTAATTGAATCCAGTCAAGTCCTTGTTCCCATTGATCTGTACCAACTTGACTAAATACTTTACGTAGTAGTCTTTCTGTTGTTTTCCATTCGCCTGGTTTTGGATCCCACTTTGGTTTTCTAAACAGATTATAGCTACGTCCGTCGTTTTCAATAGGGTTTATAAAATCCATAATATTACAGAATTCTTCATACTTCAATTCTTCTGGGAATTGTTTCACGTGATCAATGCCAAAATCCATAGTCAAAGTGTCTTTATTCCATAGAATAAGTTTGTCTTCTGATTTCTTATAGAAACTGGTGCCTACTCTAATATAATCAAATACTCCATTCACATGTAGATAGTTCTCAGCTTCTCCAGAATCAATTATAGCCTGTCTCTCTTGTGCTTCTTCGTCTAATGATTTTCGTTTAGCCCACGCGCTTCTCTCAGCCTTAGAGAACACATAGATAGCGGCATCAGAATTATACTTATCAGAGAATGCAGAACCCACAGGATCTCTATGATCTACTTCGCCACAAATCTGTACTACTTGATAACGTACATCTGCTTCAGCAATACCACACCTTCTACAAAGTCTTGAGAATACAAATTGCCAAGTGTTTTTATTACCTTGTTCATAAGGTTGAGATCTCATAAGTACATCTTTGACAAATTCAAACTTCTCAACATCATCAGCATCTTGATTGATCTGACCGATTTCATATTGAGTAGGTCTAGGTGTGAATTCTTCAAAAGTTACACTATTAGCAGTAAACCATTTGATAACTTCATCATTTGATTGACGACCTCGAATACCTTCTAGTGTTTGAAATTGTTTACGATCTATTCTAATTGCCCCCGCAGCTCGACTAAAACGTGATGGATCTTTGACATTACCATCAAACTTTAGATTTAGGCCCATGGCTTTAGCTTTGGTATTGAGAATTGATTCCATCATTTTCCACCACATTCTGTACTCTACTGCATCACCTACTGGTTCCTTCAGAGAGACTATCCAGTGTAATGATTTACCACCAGAGTATACACATGTGCTCCAAGGTAATTGAGCTGCTGTAACAAGCTCCTTTTGCTTCTCAAGTGGTACCACATTTCCATCCATATCATTATCGATTTCAAACATAAAGTTCCTAAACCACTTGACCCCATCAATTGATCTGGTTTTGCCAGGTTTGATAGGATTTATAACGAAGAATGGTTTATCTTCTTTTACACCATTAGCAATAGCTTTTGATGGCTTCGTAGCATATAGGTTATCCCCGAAGACTGTTAGTTCGTCTGCATCAAACAGACATTCATAAAATTGTTTTGTAATCATACATTTTTTGTTTTTTTATTGTTGAAAAAAAGAGAGACCATTATTGGCCTCTCTTTATATTGTTTAGAATAATTTGACAGTGGATTGACTTGAAATCATGTCCTTGATTTGAGGTATTTCTACATCAAATATGAGTGTAATCTTTCTTTGTTTACCACCGTACTTTTCTTCTGTTTTTTTATTGACACCCGTTATGATTTTTGCAGCCAATAGTTTTTCAATTGATGTCCATACTTGGTCTGCAGTTACTGGTGTGTGTTTCTCAATAGTTGACGGTAAACCTGTCATTGACCACTCAAATTGAGATTCACCTTTAGGACATTTGCGCCACATGAAAATACTTCCGAATTTCCTGATAGCGTGAAGGACATTGATGTCACACTTGTCATATCCACTTGCTTCTAGTTGCCAGAAGAGTGAACTTTCTGTTTTGCTTTCGAGCTTCCAAAAGTTTTGGATGTGCTCATACTTTTCATTTTTATATGCCATAATAATTTGTTATGCCGACTATTTTTAGTTTAGGCAAAAGTCCAAGTCGACGCTTTGGACCCTCGCTGTATGTAATGGAGTTCCATGAGGGCTTCACAGTTCTCTCTTACACATTTCATACTTATACCTAAGTAATCACAAATGTTTCTTTGTTTAGTTTCAGTACCTGCATCAAATTCCAAGTAGAGCAAGATAGATCTTTGAGTAAGTGTAAGTGAGCGCTTACCTAAGATGTTCATCATAGTTCCGACTGGACCTTGCATCTCCGAGTTTGAGGGTTTGCAAGTACAGGTGTCCGTTTGTGAGTTTCCTAATTCCTTGATTAGCGTTTCCATTTTGTTTAGTAATTCTGTTGTTGTTTGCATGTTGATCGTTTTTATTTATTATTTATTGTTATACACACAAGATTCAAATTGTTTCAAAGATTCTTATATAACTTATATATCAACGCAATTTTTGTAATTAGACGGGAGTGTTGTGCAAAAAAAAGAGGGCTACCAAATCAATGGTAACCCTCCCGTGCAAAAAAATAAAAAACATATGGTGTCAGAGTCGTCCTACTTACCCTGACATATTATATATCTACCTCTTTTCATAAAAAAGGGACTCTAGACTAATCTAGAATCCCCAAAAATAACAGTAGGTGAATGGCACAACACCTCTGTTTTTATTATCTTTTATACTGTTCTGATTTTTAGAGCTCCTGAAGTATGGTAAACACCACCTAAAGGAATACCAGCAGTTGCTGCAGCTGCGTCAGAAGCGAAATCTAATGTAGCATAGTCTAACATTTGTAACTTTTTGATAGTTACTGTAGATGCTGTAGAAGCGGTGACTTGATAGCCTATCGCAACCGCGTCTGTAGCGGTTGAACTACTTTCTCTACCTAGTACTATACCTCTTGTTCCACTAACCGAGTTATTATATCCACCTATTGAGATTCCACTCTCACCACTTACGGTAGAGTAGTTACCTATACATACTGCGCCAAATGCATTAGCTCCAGTTGATACTCCAACTGCAACAGCTCTACTTGAGGTTGCGTTTGAATCTAGACCTGCAGAGACTGTTCTGTCTCCAGATGCTGTTGCGTTCTTTCCAACTGCAAGACTACCTTCACTTGTCGCCGATGAGTTATTTCCAATCGACATGTTTGATCTATCAAAATCAATACTAGTACCTGTGTTAGCTGATTTTCCAATTGCGATACCACCAATACTACCTGCGACCGCGCCATCTCCTAATGAAATAGCGTTCGCGCCAGCGCCAGATGCAGCGTTGGTTGTTAGTGATGCATCAGAAATCATTGAGTCTGTTCCTGTGCCACTAACTAAACCAGCAGCTCCGCCGATAGCTGTACCGTCGATTGCTAATTCAGAAGCATTAGTTAGAGTGATTACTCCCGCCGTTCCATTTGGAGATAGCATTGTAATACCATTACCTCCTAACGCCGCACCATCAGGTGCAACAATATAGAGTGCTCTTACGTGTGTTGTGTCTGTGTCGACTGTTTGAATAAATCTACCCATTGCTACAGCACCTGTATGATTCGCTTCAGTCGCTTGACCGAATGCAATCGCAGATTCCGCAATTGATTTAGAAGATGGTCCAAACGCTGAACCATATGGTTGAGATGACTCAGCGTATTGCCCTAGTGCAAATCCACCAAATCCAGCAGCTTGTGAAAATAAACCTGCAGCAAAACTACCATAACCTGTTGCGGATGCTCTATCACCAATCGCAATCCCAGCTTCTTGATTTGTACTACAGCCATTTCCTAGTGCTACTGAATTTACTCCAGTGGCGTTAGTTGCAGATCCAATCGCTATTGATGACGCATAATCAGCATTGGCTGCGTTTCCAATCGCAATGATATCAGTACCATTTATACCAGTCTGTGAATCAACACCAATTGCAATACCTCTTGTGTTTGCCGCTTGAGAAGAACGTCCTATAGAAATACAATCTCCTATTCTAGCGTGTGCTCCATTTCCAATTGCAATAGTATTTCCTGATTGTCCCCAAGAATTTAGTCCGATCGCAACAACGTTACCATCTTCAGCAAGAGCTCCGGAGCCAATTCCTACAGAATCTGCTGCTTGAGCTCTTGCGTTATTTCCGAGTGCTACAGTTCTAGCTCCTGATGCATTAGCCGCAGTAGTTGTTAGACTTGCTGCAGATTTCATTGAATCTGTACCAGTACCAGCTACTAAACCAGCGCCGGCTAAACCGCTTACTGTAACTCCTGTGAAATCTACTAGAGATCCACTTGTGAATTTAGTTTCTACTTGTGAGAATTGAATTGGTAGTGTTCCACCAGTTCCATCTGTAAGTGTTTTGAGAGCAGTAGGTTGTACTGCTCCGTTATCATCCATTTTTATTAGACCTGGATATGTGTCTTTGATTTTTGTTCCTGTTAGTGTACTCATCAGTTTTATATTGTTATATTATTCGTCTTCCCAGTTTGTATCTCTGTTCTCCCATAGTGTTTCTATAAGATTCCATATGTATATAATACCAATAGCTTTTCCGACGCTTCTTGTGATTGTAATTAGATTTGCTATCATTATTCAGTCTCTTTTGTTTGTGCCGCCTCCCAAGCTTTTAGCTCTGCTAAAAATGCTTTGTTGTAATTGATTCTTTTAGTTTTACTCAAATCAATTGAAGGTTGTACGTATATTGGCTTTTCCATATTACTTATCTTTTATTTCCAGAAGTACATTGTTAGTTCATCTCTACCACTCCACGCATGGTTAGTAGGAATAGTACCCGGTACTGGCACAAAAGAATAGTACATTGTGTTTATCGGTGTAAATCCAGCAATAGATCCACCGTAACCTCCCCAAGCAGCCATAGTGTGAATTGCATCGTCACCACCAATTTGCGCAAGCTTTCTCTCACTTGAAGTACGACATCCAACCCACCAATCGTCAGTTCCATTCATTGTTTGTGGAGTAGTCAAATTGAATTCATAGAATCCTTCAGCGCCTGTTGGTTCAGGGAATGATTCAGAATAAACTTTAGTTCCTGGCATACCCGTAGTTGAGTCAGCACTGTACCATTCAACTACAACATCAGTAGCAGTACCTGCAAAAAGAGGTACAATAATAGTACTCATTACCGAACCTACATTACCATAACATCTCACGAATAAAGTTGAATTATCAAATTGATCTAGAGCGGCGCCCATAAATGGTCGACCAACTATAGGTTGCATGTGTTTTGCAAATGTATTAGATGGATAACCACCCATAGTAGCACTATAGATTTCATTTCTATATGCTGAACTAAATTCAGGTACTGAACTTCCGCCAGCAGCATCTAGTGTTATATTATTACCTGCTTGTGTTAGCGTCATGTTAGTACCTGCAACTAAAGTAACTACATCAGTAGTTCCAACACTTGGATCTAATTGTATTTCTACGTTAGCTCCATTCTGTCCTGCTGTAAGATCGTATGTTGTGTTAGTATCTGATGATTCGAAGGTGATTAGATCATTGACTTCTGTAATAGTGACATTACTACCTGCACCTAAACTAATAGTGTCTGTTGAACCGTCTGAACCGGTTAGGGTAATCTCAACTTTAGATGGTGTTGCTTGTGTAGCAGCAATTGTATAAGTTACAGGTGTACCTCCAGAAGAGTTGATTGTTATTTCATTTGAATTTAGTAAACCAAATGTAACGTTAGTACCTGGAATAAATGTAAGATCTGTTTGAGTGCCTACAGAAGGTAAAACTTCTAAGACAATATTATTACCATCTCCTACGAAATCAAATTGGTAAGTTGTACCTGCAATTCCTGTTACCGTTGCTGCGGTAAAATCTTGCGTACCGTTGTAAATCATTCCAGCAGTACCCACTTGTACAGGTAAATCATTTCCTAAACCATCTTCCAATCTTTTTGGTACAATCCCAATTGGTTGTTCGTCATTTGTCTTGATAAGACCATCATAGGTCTGATCAATTTGTTTTCCTGTTAGTGTTCCCATATTATCTTAGTGCGAATATGTTTGCTGTTCCTGTTTGTGCTGTTACTTTTACTACTCTGATTGGTAAAAATCCTGCAGTAAATGCAATAGTAACTGTTTGTCCTCCACCTGTTTCAACGGTTAGCGTGTCATCATCATCAATGTATAATGCAGATTCGTCAAATGCTGTAGCACTTGGAGTAACTGCGAATATGTTTTGTGGTAATGCGGTATCTAATCTGTCTGAAGCAGCTTGGATGTAACTTGATTCTCTATTTTGTAGTCCCATGATTTATTGTGTGTGTTATTTACAGTATAAGATATACTTATTAGTTCGATTGTTTTAGTTTTGTAACGGCGTCTATAACTGTCTGACCGCCGATGTAGATTGCACTTATAGTTACCCAGTCAGAACTGGTTACATCACCAAATAAGGTTAGTAATGTTGCAATTGCAAAAACCATTAGTTTTCTGCTTGAGTATCTTTCTAGAAATTTATCTATTTGTCCTTTGCTCATTTTTTTCTTTTTGTTTAGAGAAGTATTGTGATAACTTCTTTATGTTTTCTTTTGTACTCTTAGTTGAGTGGGATATTGATTCGGCCTTCTGAGTTGTCGCAGTCATCACAGTATGTATTTAGGTTTGTTCCAGGCATTGCTAATCCAGTCCAGTATGATGTACCTCTTCTGGGTGCCATACCATCTTTATTGGTGTAGGATTGATATTCAGGATAATCTTCCTGATATGCAACTAAAAAATCTCTCAATCTTTCGTTGTAGAATTGTGCAGTAGATAGTACTTGATTCATCAAGAATTGTACTTCTTCTAATGCTATAGTTTCTCCAACTTCAGATGTTCCACTCATAAGTCCTTTATTAGTAGTCTTATATTTGATGTGTGGCAACGCAAGGTAGTATGTATAGTAAACTATCATGTTAGCAACATAGTCATCCAGAAGTGTTTTATATGCACTTGGGATAGGTGTTCCTGCTGTTACGTAATCATTTACATAATTTTTCAAAGCATTGTATAACTTAGTTCCGCACGTGGATTGAAGATATAGATCCTGACTTTGGATTACGTATGGATAAAGTTGATCCGGATCGACGTTGGCGTCTATTCCTGTGAATGATTTGAGTTTGTCTTCTGTAATAAATAATGTTGTCATCTTAGTCTTGTGTTTCGTTTGGTGTAATTATATCTTGTGGAGCACCTTCAACATTTACTGTATATAAGATCTCTGCTGGTTCAATTTCTAATTTGACCGTTCTACCTGTCATATTGATAATCTTACTAAATGATTTGACTAATTTCTTTTGCATAGGGACAATAACTGTTCCCATAAAGTGGTTATATGCTACTGTTATTTCGTCTGCATTATTTGAAAAACCTGCAGCATCTTTGATTCCTAAAAGTAGTGGACTTGAGATCCTGTGGGAAGTCAATATGGATTGTGACAACCTAGTAGAAAGCGTGATATAATAATCATCATTAGCATTCTCTATTGCTTGTAAATCTGGTTCTCTTCCTGGTTCTGAGAAGTTTACAAAAAACTTGCCAGCGTTGTCTTCTCCTGCAAATGTGCGCTCTATGTCGCGCCATATATTTGCTTGTTCATCCGCAGTTGGAATACCATTTTTGAAGGTTAGCATCATGCTTGGCGCAAGCCCCTGCTGTAAATTCGAGCGGTGGAATCGACTAACTCTTGCGTCAGTATCGATATCGTTTATAGCACCTACATAAGAAGGTAAAGGATAGTAGAAATTACCTACGGTATAATCAAAACAGTAGTAAATTTGGTTAGCATCATCACCTTTATTATCTGTGGGTGAATATGATTTGTAAGCTACTGGTTTGTATTTTCTGAATTGTGCCCAATTTGTTGAGTAGTAATAGTGATCTACATCTTCATCCTCGTTCATTACGCCACTTCTTACGTTGTTGAATGGTAAATGATAACATTCTGCAATAGTGCTTCCGTCTCTAGACCATATTACATTTAGTGAATAACCTCCGAAAAGAACGTAGTCCGTTGCAACTTTCTCAAAGACTTCGTCAATAGTTTCTCCTTTTGAATTGATGATCTCGTCACCGAAGTATCTAAAACCTTCACCAGTTACTGCATCTACTTTAGCTTCGATGCTGGTATGATGCATTGCTGAATTATTGAATAACTCAATTAGTAAATCAGGATATAAGTTATTAGAACCAAAATCGATCCAATCTTTTCCTTTTTTCTCTTGTATTGCTGGTAAGCTAATCGCTTCGAATGATCTAGATTTGAATGCGTATCTCTCTTGTTGTTGCATATTATTATTTGTATATTACGTATGATTTTGCAGTGTTAGGTTCAGTCTTATACTTGACTGTGATTGCTTCATCCGCACCTCTTTGCATATCTACTGTTGTTTTTGATTTTACTTTTGTTTGACCATTTAGTAAAAGTTGCCATTGAACCTCTTCAAATGCATCATTAGTCCAATCTATATTTAGATTGGTTGCCCATATCTCATAGTCGTAAATTCCACTATAGAGTCCAGTTTGAATAGTATCACCCGCTCCAATATAAGGTGTCACATTGAATTCAGAGTATCTTTCATTTGAAATCAATAAATCTATGGGTAATAACCATGAACTAGTATCGTTATCAACATCTCTGTTTGTGTAACGACTAGTTAGTTGTAATCTGTATGTTGTCCAACCCGTAGGAAAGGCAGCACTAACACCACTCAAGTCACCATCGACGGCTATTCTAGTGTTAGCTGGGGTTCCGGCTGTAGTATCTAAAAAGTATAAAGTCATATAGTTATTTATCTTGATTTCTTTGTATCAATATAAGATATACTTCTAACTATAGTTGTAATTGCATAAAAAAAGGGGTAGACTTTCGTCCACCCCTTTCTCATTAGTAACTGTGCTACTAATATTTATATGTACAGTCCTAAGACTGGGAAGAGTAATCTTTTACTCTCCAACGAATGCTGCGGTGCATTCGTATGATGGATCTGGCTCTAAACCTGTTAGGGTAATTTCGCCACCATTTCTATCGCCATAGGCTACTCCCGTTGCTACTGAACCTGCTGTAAGTTCTGCACCTCTAGTAACTCCTACACTCCAAAATTTAGAATTGCCATCTTTGATGACTACTAAAAGTTTTGGGTTTTGCGCTAGTAATTTGATCTGATCACGCTTTACGCTTTCCATTTTATTGAAGACCATAAGAGCATCTTGTTGGTAAAAAACCGTGCCCGCAGTGTTATCTGCGTTGATAGTTTCCGTAAAACTTGAACTCTGTTTTGGAACTTCATATTTATAAAAAGTGATCGTAACTGGTGTTCCAGAAGCGTCTAATGAAACGATTTCTCCGCCCGCATTGGTGGTAATAGTATCGTATGTCGGTAAATCAGCAATATACAAATACTCTAAACCACCTTGCGAATCTTTGCAGCCTAATGTTAGGCCTGATGTTATACTACAACTCATAATTCTTGGTGTTTTTTTTAGATTATTTTATATTACAATGTACCGTTTTTAGCCCATTTGGTTACGTCTACGACGCCCAAACCTAATCTCCACGCGGCCATTACACGAACTTCGTCGTTATCGGCAGAGTAGAAAATATTTAGTTGGTCGAAGTCATCTTCAAGGCCGACACCTACTACTAGGTCTTTCAAAGGACCAGCGATAAATGATTGACCAGTAACTGCTGGGTAAGTAGCGTCTACTGAGAAACCTGAAGATTTGATTACTACGAAATCTGTACCTGGCATAACTAATTGCGTATTGCTGTTAGTGTCTGCTGGGTTGAAATGGAACAAGTTTTGAGAAATAAGTGCGCGTCTCAACATGTTGTAATAAGCTGGTGCCATGATAACACCTAAATCTTCTCTGTCTAATACAGAAGATGGTACAGCGTCGATCAAGTCCATAACGTCAGCAACGATAGTTGAAGCAGTAGACGCAACAGCTTGACCTGAAGTGATCGCACCGTTTGCAACTGTAATAGCTCCTAACATTGTAGCTCCTAAGTAGTTCTCATTCCAGTTACGGATTTTCTCTACGAAAAGATTTGCTGTAACTTCAGCGAATGGTACCTCTTCTGCGTGTGCTGAAGCTGATAGTCTAGACGCTAAATAGTAATCTCTGAGGTCCGTTGGACAAAGAGCTTGCTTTGTTTGTTTTTCTTGCATGTCGATATCTACTTGTGAATAAGTAAGATTTCCTGCTGCGTTCCAACCACATGCTCTGTCAGCAACTGCGATGTTAGCATCGAGTAGGTTGATTGTTGTCGTTCCGAATTTTAGACCACTGCGGATCTGTGCGTAATCCATAACGGAAGTCTGTAAAACTGCTTTTGAAATAAGATCAAAAGACATTTCATCAGACATTGTTTGTAAACTTGCTAAATTGTAGCTCATAATTTTCTAATGTTTTATTTGTTATTTGTTGTTACGAATCTTTGTGATTCTGTCAATTGCGTCAAATTTGTTTGCTGTGAACGCTTCAGCTTTTTTGATTGGCTTAGTAGCAGGTGCTTTTGAGAATTTGTTGAAGTTACCTTCCATCTCAATTACCTTTTCCTTTAGCTCTTTGATCTCTTCAAAGTAAGGCTTCATAGCTTCAACGATCTTGATGATCATTTCTTCTTGTAACTCAACTTCGATTTCTTCTTCCTCGTTTTCTACTTCAACGGTTACTTCCTCTTCCATCTCAACTTTTACTTCTTCTTCTACTTCTTCAGTAGCTTCTGCAGTAACTTCTTCGATTTGAGTAATAACGCCAGCTTCGTCTACAGTGATAAGTTTGTTTGACTCTGTCATGTGAATTCCAGCAGGAGCTGGGATATCACCTTCAGTAGTCACGACAACTAGAGCTTTTCCAACCTCTAATTCGCCTTCAACCTTTACTTCTGTACCGTCAACTAACATTTCAGATGCCATAGCGATTGCTACAGTTTCTTCAACGCCTAATAGAACACGAATCTTTTGGATTGCATTTGTTGCTGTCATGTACTAATTGTTTATTTTTAGTTGTTATACTTTAGACACTGAGTGTGCCTTGAACATAATAAGATATACACGTGTGCCTGGGTGACATAAGTTAGGTTTGAGAGCCATCTGCCCACACAATTCACCTTCAAGCGTAAAGACATTACTTATATGCTAGTTTAGACTTTTTGTTTCATGACCTTGAAAATAATTTGAAAATAGTTGCGCAAAAGTTTTTTTATGTCAAATATTTGTTGTATATTACAGTATAATGCTGATGATGATAGAGACATACACAACTAACCAAATGCAAATTGTTTATAACTTTTTGAAAATAGTTGCTCAAAAGTTGTCCCATGTCAAATAAAAGTGTTATATTTACTATATCAATAACAAACAACAACTAAAAAC
>ERZ888423.1033-NODE-1033-length-26164-cov-7.427132_pt1 | contig 26164 bp, 25 predicted proteins | sample MGYA00520523_ERZ888423 | MGnify/ENA primary metagenome ERZ888423 (study PRJEB32303, sample SAMEA104408611) | aquatic metagenome | biome: Brackish water; feature: Pelagic; material: water | place: Baltic Sea | collected 2014-06-08T10:24:00 | depth 30,27 m ...
TCGCCGACCTCGATACCGGACCCGGTGATCGCGTCGTATTTCATGTTGCTCATCGACACCAGTCGGTGGATTTTCGTGATGCCGAGCCAATGCAGTACGTCGGGCATGAGTTCCTGGAACCGCATGTCCTGCACCCCGGCAACGCATTCGGTGCGGGCGAAGTACTGGTCGGCGGTGTCGCCGCCGACCTGGCGCTTGCGGGCGTTGTATACCAGGAATTTCGTCACTTCACCGAGCGCTCGGCCCTCCTTGCGCGAATAGGCGACCAGGCCGACTCCGCCGCGCTGCGCACCCCGAATGCACTCTTCGATCGCATGGGTCAGGTAGGGCCGGCACGTACAGATATCCGAGCCGAATACGTCCGAACCGTTGCATTCGTCGTGTACGCGGGCGGTCAACTCGACGGCCGGATCAGCGAGGTCACTCGGGTCGCCGAAGATATAGATGCTTTGCCCGCCGATGGGCGGGAGAAACACCTCAAGATCCGAGCGGGTCACGAGCTCGGGGTACATACCGCCGGTCTCCTCGAAAAGTGCTCGACGCAAGTCGGTTTCGCTGCAGCCGAAGCGCTGGGCAACGCCGGGAAGATGCCAGACCGGCTCGATGGCTGCCTTGGTCACCTGCGCGGCCCCGGTGGGGAGCAGTACCCGTTCATCTGGGCTGAGCCGACCCCGGAGAATGGCTTCGCTGATCTCGGGCAGGATCACCTGCGCCTTGGTGACCGCAATGGTGGGGCGGATGTCGACGCCGTCGGCCAGTTCATCGGCGAAGGCGTCGGTGACCATCGCCCCCCACGGATCCAGGCTGACAATCGCCGCGACGTCCCCCCACTGCGGATGCGGTCCGATGATGTCCGTCGGGGAGGTGTCGGTCAGATCGGCGCGGTGGTCACGCGACAGCGCTCCCGCAGCGACCGCCAGCGCACGGTAGACGCCGTACGCGCCGCTGTGGGTCCCGATCACGTTGCGATGGGCACGCCTGGCGGTGGTCCCGACCACGGGGCCGCGCAGCACCGCGGTGGGGGCGCCCCAACGGATGGCCGGCGCTTCGGCGCCACCGCTGTGCGACGTCAGTCGGATGTGTCCGCCAGCGGACTTGTACGGCGGCGGAGCGGAGGCTTCGGCGGGCATCTTTCCCTTCGGCCTCCTCGGCTGAATCCCCTCAGTCAGAGGAAAGCCGCAAGCATAGCCACTGGGAGCAACGGGCGCCCGATACCGTCAGACTGGCCAGCCTTCGCGCCGGTAGGCGGCATCGAAGAACATCCACTCGTATCGGGATGTCGTCACGAAATGCGCGCGCGCGGTTATTTCCTCGGCGGAGGTCAAAATCGGCCCGGTCCGGTCAGCCAGGCGCAGGACCTCGTCAACCGTCGCGGCGAACTCCTCGCCACCGTAGCTGTCGATCCAGCGCTGGTAGCGGGCGTCGGTCGAGCCCCGTTCCAGCAGTTCCGCGCCGACCTCGGCATATATCCAATAGCAAGGGAGCACGGCGGCCAATCCGTCGGCGAAGCCGCCGCCGTACACGGTGGCCAGCAGATAGCTGTTGTAGGCCTGGGTGGCCGGGGTCGCCGGGGTGGCGTCGATAACCTCTGTGCTCAACCCAAGCGCGGGCAGCAGCTCGCCGTGCAGCGCCAGTTCAACGTCGAAAACCTCGGCGGCGTGCCTGGCGAACATGGCGGTATCGACCAGCGAAGGCGCCTTGGCTGCGACCACCGCCAGCGCGCGGGCGTAAGCGCGCAGGTAGTGAACGTCCTGCGCAACGTAATGGGCGAAAGCATCAGGGTCGAGACTGCCGTCAGTGAGCCCTGTGACGAATGGGTGGGCGGTGATCGCGCCGAAAATCGGGCTGATCTCAGTCCATAGCCGCGTTGACCACGAATCCGGATCGGCCGGGCCGATGCGTGGAGGCGCGGTGTCGGTCTGGGTCATGGCGTCATCATGTCAGCAGTATTGAATGTGGTGGATGTGTAAGCCGTCTGGGGACAACAGTCCGCGCCCCTGACGCGACTGCTCCGGTCGCGGTTGGCACACTGATCGAATGGCCCAGATAACCCTGCATGGAAACGCAATAAATACGGTCGGAGAACTACCTGCCATCGGATCGCCGGCGCCCGGCTTCACGCTCACCGGCACCGATCTCGGTCCGGTCAGCGCCGACCAGTTCCGCGACAAACCTCTGCTGCTGAATATCTTCCCGTCGGTGGACACGCCCGTCTGCGCGGACAGCGTGCGGACATTCAACGAACGTGCGGCCGCGGGTGGGGCCTCCGTGCTGTGCGTCTCCAAGGATCTGCCCTTCGCGCAGAATCGGTTCTGCGGCCTCGAGGACATCGAAAATGTGACCCCTGCGTCAGCATTTCGCGACACCTTCGGCGAGGATTACGGCATCACCATCGCCGATGGCCCGATGGCAGGGCTGCTCGGCCGCGCGGTAGTGGTGATCGGGGCAGACGGCAACGTGGCCTACACCGAACTGGTGCCCGAGATCGGGCAGGAGCCCGACTATGACGCGGCACTGGCAGCGCTCAACGTGTGAGCCGGCACACACCCTAAAGGGCTGAGCGCGCCCATAGATCACCGTTCGATTCCGGTACTGCATCTCATTGATCCACGATCCTGCGACAACCCGTCTCGACGCTTACGGGTGGTGTAGAAGTGGTCATAGTGACTGTTGTTACTACTGAGTCCAGCGTCAACTCAGGCGCTGGCATCTGGGAACGGTGGAAGTGCAATGCGACGCGTCTTTGTCCTCGTAATCGGTCTCGCGCTCTTACTGGCGACGCCAGGCCTCGCGACCGCTGACGTCACGCGATCGGCGACCAATCAAAAGGCCATCGAACTCGTGATCGCCCGCGCGGTCTCCCAGCGCGGCATCCCGTTCGCCTATGGGGGGGGCGGTGCGTCGGGTCCGAGCATGGGCACCGTCGAGGTGCCCCAGACAGTTGAGTCGGCCCCGCTCGATCAAGCTGCCGCCGATGCCGCCCCTCTCGAATTGGTGCCTGGGCTGACCCTGCCCAACCTCAACCCGGAAGCCGACATCCCTGCACCCGAGCCCCGACGCGTCGAGGCCGTCGGCTTCGATTCCTCCGGTCTCATGGTGTACGCCTACGCCGGCGCGGGGGTGAAGTTGCCGCGCTCATCGGGTGAGCAGTACAAGGTCGGCCAGAAGGTCGTGCCGGCCCTCGCACTGCCCGGCGATCTGATGTTCTACGGCCCTGAGGGAACTCAGAGTGTCGCATTGTTCATCGGTAACGGGCAGATGGTCGAGACCACCGACACGGGTGTAGCCGTCTCACCGGTTCGCACCAAGGGCATGACTCCCTACCTGGTCCGCATCATCGCCTGATGCCCGACACCTCACCAGACGACGCGGGCTCCGCGTCGTCTGGATTGGGTTGTCTGGGTGACACTGCCCCCGTAGGGCCGGCCTGACCTACCGCCTGACCAACGGACGTCGTGCCGCGCAACGCAGCGGGAGCAATGAATTACACGGTGCCGATTCGGCACAACATTCCTATGCCGGACAGCAAACCGATCTGTTGTGTCGTCAATTGATTGCCAGATTCCCGCCACTTGCGCTCACTGATCATGATATGACAATTATCACGTCAGTCACACTGACGGCATAGCTTGCTTTGCAGAGCCAATGCCGCCACTGGCGCGACCGAACGTTCCGATCGCCCCGGAGGCCTGACATACCAGAACATATTGCGGAATTGACGGGTGTCACCCAGATCTCGATTCGCCCCAACCGCAAGGTAACCAGCCCTGTTGGACGACCTACGACAAGGACCATAAGTGCGCGGAATACTCGCTGCTGCAGGAGTCGTAGCGGTAATGGCTTTGGGCGCAACCACCGCTCCGGAAACAACGTTGGCAGCAAATGTCCGTACGATTACCGGATATACCGCGGGCGGCAAGCTGAATTTTGAGATGAGCGAGATCTTTCAGGGTGCTTACTGCTCAGCCGACTCGGGCAATACCTGCAGGCCGATTCAGTACCTGTCGGGCACGCCGCTGGTCGGAGAATTCAGCGGTCTGTCGGTACTCACGGTGGCTCTCTGGTTGGCACCGTCGCCGACAACTGTGGTGGGCTTCTCACAGGGTTCGCTCATCGCGACCGAGTGGCTCCGAGGCAACGACGGCAGGTGGGGCGCCCCCTCACCTGAGGATCTCTCGTTCGTCCTTGTCGCGAACCCGCTCCGTAAGTATGGCGGCGTGCGCCCGGCCTACGAAATCGACGAGCCCACGCCCGATACCCGGTACGAAGTGCTCGACATCGCCATCGAGTACGACGGCGTCGCAGATCTTCCTGACAATCTGCTCAACTTTCTCGCGGTTGCCAACGCGCTCGCCGGCTCCCAATACGTGCACATCTACGGCTACAGCGACGTCGACCTTGAGAACGCCGAGAAGCTGGTCTGGAAGGACGGGAACACCACCTACGTCCTGATCCGAAACGAGAACATCCCTCTGCTGGAACCGATGCGAGAACTCGGCCTCGGCGCGCTCGCAGACATCCTCAACGACCCGCTCAAAGCGATGATCGACTCTGCCTACGACCGCGACTACTCCGGATTGGTGGACCCGGGCCAGCACGCCTCCGCCCTACAACAGTTTTCATCGCTCGGCGCCGAACCCGGCGCCGCTGCGGCACAAACCGCCGCCCACCGGTCCTCGGCCGTGGCCGAGTCACTCCAATATTCTGACCCGGACCTTCCAGATCCGGAAAGCTCAGCGACACCTGGGTCGGATGATGCGGCGGCTGAGGATCCGACCACTGAGGATCCGACCGCTGAGGATCCGACGGCTGGGGATCCGACGGCTGGGGATCCGACCGCTGAGGATCCGACGGCTGGGGATCCGACCGCGGAGGATCCGACGGCGGAAACTGAGGCTGATGAACAGTCACTCGACACCGAAACCGAGCCCTCGACAGCCGAACTCGACGAAGATGTCGACATCGAGAGCGATACGGAGGGCGCAGAGGACGGCCCCACCCTGGACGCGGAGCGCTCGGGCGACAGTGTCGACGCCGACTCTGCGTCAGGATCGGACACCGATGAGTCTGAGTCGCCGCGTGCGGGAGAAGCTGACGGGCCGGACAGCGAGTCCGCTGCGCCGAGCGGCGAATCGGAGTCGACGTCGGGATCGTCCGCCGCGTAACTCACCGGAAGCCGGTCGGGCATGGTGGCTGAAGCGACCTGGTCCGACTCACCTGGTCCGACTCGCCTGGTCCGACTCACCTGGTCCGACTCACCTGGTCCGGCTCACAGCGACGGCGCGGCATGGGAGAAGCGCTGCTGCACATGGAAATCACTGATAGCTACGACGGTTGCGCACGAGTGCAGTCGACGAATGGCGCCCAACCTCCCCGAGACTGTCGCGCCTAAACTGCACGCATGACGCGCGGCACGGATCGGGACAACATCGTCAGCGAAGGTCTACTGAAGATCGAGGACTGTCTGGATGCCAACGGCGGTGTCACGCTGCCGCCGGGCGTCAACTTGATCTCGTTGATAGACCGCAACATCGCCAACGTGGGCGACTCGATCGCCTATCGCTATCTGGACTTCACCGGGTCTGCGGGCGGTCACGCGCTGGAAGTGACATGGAACGAACTCGGTGTCCGCATGCAGGCAATCGGTGCGTACATCCAGCGGGTGGCCTCTCGCGGGGACCGCGTCGCGATTCTGGCACCCCAGGGACTCGACTACGTCGCGGGCTTCTTCGCCGCGATCAAGGCCGGGACCATTGCGGTGCCATTGTTCGCTCCCGAACTGCCGGGCCACGCTGAACGCCTTGAAACTGCACTGCGGGACGCACGACCCGCCGCCGTGCTGACCACTGCTGCGGTACGGGGCGGTGTCCAGGCCTTCCTGGACCGCAGAGTCGCTGACCTGAGCCGACCCGATGTCGTCGTGATCGACGAGGTCCCCGACTGCGCAGCCGCTGAGTTCGTCGAGGCCGCCATCGATGTCGACGACGTCTCCCACTTGCAGTACACCGGTGGAGCGACGCGTCTGCCGGTGGGTGTTGAGATAACCCACCGCGCTATGGGCATCAACCTTCTGCAGATGATCCTGTCGATCGATCTGCTCGACCGGAACAACCATGGTGTCAGCTGGCTACCGCTCTACCACGACATGGGTTTGTCGATGATCGGCTTTCCCGTGGTCTACGGCGGTCATTCCACCCTGATGTCACCCACGGCTTTCGTCCGTCGACCGCTGCGTTGGATCGAGGCGTTGTCCGCCGGATCGAAGATCGGCCGTGTGGTGACCGCAGCGCCGAACTTCGCCTACGAGTGGGCGGCCCAGCGCGGAGTACCTGCAAAGGGTTCCGGGATAGGGTCCGGGATCGACCTGACCAACGTCGCCATGATCATCGGCTCCGAGCCGGTCAGCATCGACGCGATCAGGAAATTCAACGATGCCTTCGCACCGTTCGGCTTACCCCGCACCGCCTTCAAGCCGTCCTACGGTATTGCTGAGGCCACCTTGTTCGTGTCGACCATTGAGCCCGCCACCCAGGCGCGGGTTGTGTACCTCGATCGTCAGCGGCTTGCCGACGGGCACGCCGTCCAGGTACAGCCCGATGATCCGCAGGCCACGGCGCAAGTGTCGTGTGGCCGTATCGCCCGAAGTCAGCGGTGTGTGATCGTCGATCCGGAGACCGCTGTCGAGTTACCCGACGGACAGGTCGGTGAAATCTGGCTACAGGGCAACAACATCGGCCGAGGCTACTGGGGCAGACCTGAGGAAACCCGGCGCACCTTCTGCGCGCATCTGGCCGGGACGCTGCCCACGGGTAGCCATGCGGCCGGCGGCGTTGCCCGAACATGGCTCAGAACAGGGGATCTCGGGCTCTATCTCGATGACGAACTGTTCGTCACCGGTCGGATCGCCGACATGGTGACCGTCGAGGGGACCAGCCACTACCCGCAGGACATCGAGGCCACCGCAGCCGGGGCATCGCCGGTCATCCGGCGCGGCTACGCCTCGGCTTTCACGGTGGGCGGGGATAACGGCGAGAGTCTCGTGGTGGTCGCCGAGCGCGCCGCAGGCACAGCACGTATCGATCCGTCTTCGGCGGTCGAGGCGATCAAAGACACCGTGCTACACAACCACGGAGTACCGGTCCTCGACGTGCGCATCGTGCCTGCCGGCTCGATCCCGCGGACAACCAGCGGGAAGCTGGCTCGACGCGCGTGCCGTACCGCCTATCTCGGCGGCGTGTTCGACTGACTCCACTAACTGATGGTGACGAGCGGGCTGATCACGTCCCGGACGAACTGGGCGATGTTGATCGACGGGTTCTGATCAGGGAAGCTCACCGTCGCCAGGACGTTCCCACCCGCATCGGCGAAATTCCCGTCCGCGCGATCTTGGTGGGACGACGAGGTCACCAGGATGACTCCCGACGCGCCTGCCTGTTTGGCCAGCGGCACCGAATATTCGGCGTTCTGGACTGTGCTGCTGGCGCGGTCCTCAACGATGATCCGTTCGCGGGGAGTGCCGTACAGGCGCAGCATCTTGTCCATCTGCCCGCCCTCGGTGTTCCCGTTGCGGGGATTGCCGCCGGTCACGATGATGGGCGCCTGCGGGAACATCTGCGCGACGACCAATCCGGCCAGAACACGGGTGTGCGAGATCAGGCGCAGCGTGCCGTCCGGTTTGAGGCCGTAGCCGAGGATGACGATCGCCGGCTTGGAGAAGTCCTTGGCAACCAGTTGTGGTGGCGCGGCGTGGGCGCTGCCAGCCGACGCACCTCCGACCAGAAGGGCGGCAACCACGACCAGCGCCGTCCCGAACGCAAGGAGCGCGGCCTTGCATGCGGCCTTGCAGTCAGCGAAGGCACCCCGTCGCTGCTCTGATGTTTGCGTCATCGTGAAGTACATCGCCACAGCACGCAAAGTCATTACGGTCCGGTCTCAAAGCGCGAACGATGCAGCGATCATTGGCTACCATCCGTCGCGCGATCAGCCAATACATGGTCTGGTGGAAGGCGATGCCTTCCTACCTCAAGTTGCCTGGCTGCGTGGCTTTGGCCACGGTTGCGTGCTCGGGTCTGTTCATCGCTGTCGGGCCCTCGGCCTCAGCGGCGCCTGCCTTCGACGGTCAGGGCTATATCGACTCGACCGCGCGATGCACCGCACCGGATACCGTTGTTGTTTTCGGGAGCACGGCGACCTCGCGGGTAGCGATCTGTAGGAGTTCGGACGGCGACTACCAGTACCGGGGCGTGCGAGTGCGTGACGGCGCCAAACTCATCGCGCCAGCCTCACGATCCTCCGACGGCGCCTTCACCGCTACCAACGACGGAATTCAATACATGGTGACGTCGAGTGCATTGGTCATCAGCGCGGGGGAGCGAGTGATCCGCGACGAGACGATGCTGGATTTCCATCGACCGAGTGCGACCACAACGCCAAGGTCACCCACAGTCACGTCACCCACAGTCACGTCACCTCCAGTCACGGGGACTACCGCGGCGCCGACATCTACCACGCCCCTGCCGCCGCCACTGCCGGCCGAGGTGGGCGGTAGCTGACCTAGAATTCGGGTCGCCGGGCACGGAGAAGTCCCGAGCGGCGAGTTCACAGGTACGGGTCGGCCCACGCACTGATGATGCGGGCCGCGCGCGCCGCCTGATTCTTCCCGGTGAGCAGATGATCGGCACCCTCGAGTGAGACGAAGCTGCGAGGGTGCCTGGCCGCACGGAATATCTCGCTGGCATTCGCGATGCCGACGGTGTTGTCGGTGGGTGAGTGCATCACGAGCAGCGCCCGGCGCAGAGTTTCGATCCGCTCGCGCAGATCCGCCGCACGAACGTCCTCGATGAAGTGCCGCCTGAGCGTGAGGGCCTTACCACCGATCAGGAATGGCGCCTCGCCGTCCGCCTCGATCCGCTGCACGAGTGCGTCGTAGCTGCGCTCGACGTGGGCGGGGTCGAAGGGCGCGCCGACGCTGGCCACCGCGGCGATGTTAGGGCAGTCATGCGCGGCCGCGATCACCGCCGCGCCACCGAAGGAGTGTCCGACGAGCAGGCGCGCCTCGCGACCTGAGTCGTTCATGAACTCCACCGCTCGAACTGTGTCGGCGACTTTATGAGAGAAGGAGCCGTCGCCCCAGTCACCGGCGGAGTCGCCCAGTCCCAGGTTGTCGAATCGGAGCATACCGATGCCCTCACCGGCAAGTTGTTTGCAGATACGGCTGGCCGCCGGGCAATCCTTACCCAGCGTGAATCCGTGAGCGAAAACGCCCCATCCCCGGACATCGCCTTCGGGCGGATCGACGAGGCCCGCCAGCGCCGGACCGCTACTGCTGGGGAACGTGATGCGCTCTGCCACGCCGATCATTCTGTCACCGCGAGTATCAGCGCGGCCGGCGGCAGGACCCCCCGAATGCCGCAACCCTGCTGGCCGCTGGCTGACCTAATCGCGCGCGACGCTGAAGAACCGAGTCGGATTTAGCGGGCACAAGGTGAATACGGTTGTACCGCAGATGAATACAGCAGCATCCTGACGGGTCGCATCCCCTTATCAACAGCGGCGAGCCAGCAGCCACGCCGCACCGATTTCTTCCCGCGCCGCGATCACGGCCAGGCCGTCGAACGCCTGTCCCAATTCGCCTGCTCTCGAACGAAAAGGTCCAGCTGCGGCCCCAACTTCGCTGAGGACACTGATGGCAAGGAGTCCGCCGCCGGCAAGCCGCTCGAGGATCTTCCGGTACAGACGAACGTCTCGAAACCTGTTGCATATCAGCACATCCGCGGGAGGTCCGGCGGGCAAACCGTCGTCGAGGTCGACGGTCTCGAAGTGACACCGGGCAGCCACACCGCCGAGTTCAGCGAGCTCGCGAGCCTGAGTAACGGCCACCGGTGACACGTCATATCCCAAGACATCCAGCCCGCGTTGGGCCAGCCACACCGCGACTCCGCCACGTCCACACGCCAGATCAAGCGCCCGGCCCGCCGTGGGAAAGTCCTCGGCGAATGGCTGAAACACCGCGGGGAGAGCGATGTGGTCAACCGACACCCCACCGTGGTCGGCATACCGCCGATCCCAGCGAACGCGATCTTCCTCGGACACGAACTCCAGGCTAGGGCCTACATGATTCGCACTCACTACTTGGGTGCGAGTAGAGTCATCCCGCACCGTTTGCGCCCTCAATCGGAATGGATACCGTGCCCCCTCAACAGTTTTCGCCTAGCTCGAACGTCCGTGAGGCCGGCGATCCCAGCACGTCTGTGATGGCGGCATTGCGATCGCCGGCGCGACTCAAGACCGAGGTGCTCGCCGGCCTCGTGGTGGCGCTGGCATTGATTCCGGAAGCGATCTCGTTCTCGATCATCGCCGGGGTCGATCCCCGGGTGGGGTTGTTCGCCTCGTTCACGATGGCAGTGACCATCTCGATCGTTGGCGGTCGTCCGGCGATGATCTCGGCGGCGACCGGCGCGGTCGCACTGGTGATCGCACCAGTGGTTCGTGAGCACGGATTCGACTATTTCATCGCGACGGTGATCCTCGCGGGTGCCCTGCAGATCGTCCTCAGCGTGCTCGGCGTGGCCCGACTGATGCGGTTTGTTCCTCGCAGTGTGATGGTCGGATTCGTCAACGCGCTGGCGATCCTGATCCTCCTGTCGCAACTGCCACACCTGCTCGGTGTGCCCGCTCTGGTGTACCCGTTCGTCGCCGTGGGAGTGCTGATCATGGTGTTCCTGCCCAAGCTGACCAGCGCCATACCTGCGCCGCTGATCGCGATCGTCCTTCTCACCGCCGCGGTACTGGTGTTCAAAGTCGACATCCCCAACGTCGGCGACGAGGGAGAATTGCCGTCGAGCCTGCCCGCGCTCTTCCTGCCCCAGGTGCCCTTCAACATCGCAACCCTGGAGATAATCTTCCCGTACGCGCTGGCCATGGCGCTGGTCGGACTGCTGGAATCGCTGCTCACGGCCAAGCTCGTCGATGACATCACCGACACCCACAGCAACAAAACCCGTGAGAGTTGGGGTCAGGGTGTCGCGAACATCGTTACGGGATTCTTCGGCGGTATGGGTGGCTGCGCGATGATCGGCCAGACCATGATCAATGTGAAGGTGTCCGGTGCCCGCACCCGCATCTCGACTTTCCTTGCCGGGCTGTTCCTGCTGGGACTCGTCGTCGGACTCGGCAACATCGTGGGCATGATTCCGATGGCGGCGCTGGTGGCCGTGATGATCATGGTGGCCTTCGGAACGATGGACTGGCACAGCATCACGCCGTCCACGTTGCGCCGGATGCCGCGCAGCGAGACGCTGGTGATGCTCGCCACCGTGGTCGTGACCGTTGCCAGCCACAACCTCGCCTACGGCGTCATCGTGGGTGCGATGACCGCCATGGTGCTCTTCGCGCGCAGAGTCGCCCACATGGTGGCGGTCGAGAAGGTCACGGAATCCGACGACGACGGCGATGGCCAACTCGACACCGTCGTCTATCGGGTGAGCGGCGAGTTGTTCTTCGCTTCCAGCAACGACCTCGTATACCAGTTCAACTACGTCGATGATCCTCGAAACGTCGTGATCGACATGTCTGCCTCCCACATCTGGGACGCTTCCAGCGTCGCGGCACTGGATGCGGTGACGACGAAGTACCACGCGAAGGGCAAGCAGGTAGAGATCATCGGACTCAACGCCGATTCCGCTGATCGGCATGGGCGGTTATCCGGAAATCTCGGTGCAGAACAGTGAGCGACAAGTTAAGCCCGGCAGAGACTAGCGTCCTATTCATGGGCGATCGCCGTATGAGAGTGCTGATCATCGGCGGAGGATTCGGTGGCTTGTTCTGCGCACGAAGGTTGGGCGGCACCAACGTCGATGTGACCCTGCTCGATCGCGCGGCCGGCCACTTGTTCCAGCCACTGCTCTACCAGTGCGCCACCGGCACGCTCAGTATTGGCCAGATCAGCCGTCCGCTGCGCGAAGAATTCGCCCGGCACCGCAACGTGACCACCCTGCTCGGGGAAGCGATGGAACTCGACGCCGTGTCGCGTCGGGTGACGGCCCGGCGCCCCGATGAGAGCACGTTCGCGATCGACTACGACGTCCTCGTCGTCGCTACCGGGATGCAGCAGTCCTACTTCGCGAATCCACAATTCGCGCAGTGGGCGCCGGGAATGAAAACCCTCGACGACGCACTGCGCATCCGTCAGCGACTGTTCACCGCGTTCGAGATCGCCGAGACGCTACCTGCCGGGCGCGAGCGTGACAGCTGGCTCACTTTCGCTGTTGCCGGTGGTGGCCCTACCGGGGTGGAACTTGCCGGACAGATCCGGGAAGTGGCGACGCGGACGTTGGCCAACGAATTCCACAGCATCGAGCCTGAAGACGCCAAGGTCATGCTGTTCGACGGCGGAGATCGCGTCCTGAAGAGCTTCGCCCCGGACCTGGCGAGAAAGGCCACGCAGACTCTGGAGCAGCTTGGCGTCGAATTGCGGTTGGGTGTGCACGTCACTGACGTCTGCCGGGAAGGAGTCACCGTGACGCCGAAGGCCGGCGGCCCCGACCAAGAGTATGCGGCCCGGACCGTGCTGTGGACCGCGGGCGTCGAGGCCGTACCCTTCGCAAGACACATCGCCGAGATGCTGGCCGCCCCATCTGACGGCTGCGGTCGAATCCACGTCGAATCCGATCTGTCAGTACCCGGACATCGCGAGATCTTCGTCATCGGCGATCTCGTCGGTCGTGACGAACTCCCCGGCGTAGCCGAGAACGCGATGCAGGGCGGTTTGCACGTTGCCAACTGCATCCGCCGCGAACTCAACGGCAAATCCCGCCGCCCCTACCGATATCGCGACCTCGGTTCGGCGGCCTACATCAGCCGCGGAAATGCGCTGTTGCAGGTTGGCCCCGTCAAGCTCGCCGGCTTCCTGGGTTGGCTGGCGTGGGGCCTCATCCACATCGCCGTACTCACCGGAGTGAGCAATCGCGCCAGCACTGTGACGACATGGTTGGCGACCATCGCCCGAGGCAGCCGCTACCACCGCGCCTTCATGCTCGGCGACAGTCACGACCTCTCCGAGCAGCGATACACCTGGTCGGCATGCGACGACGAATCGACCCGGCCACCGGGAGCGGCATCGACTGAAAGCTAGGGGAGCGCACGCTGCTTACCGCTGGCTTTCACGCCACCTGTCCAGTAGCCGACGATCCCGTTTGGTCGGCCTACCGGCACCGCGATCACGGGCCGCCACCGGAATGGCAGAAGTCGGCGGTGGCGCAGGCGTTCGGTCGATGTAACAGGTCACCGCATCGGCGGCGCCGACCCGCTTTTGGATGACCCGAAGCACCTGGACGATCCGCGTCGTTTCACCGATCCGTGCACGGACCTCGTCACCGGGGGACACCGTCGTCGATGGCTTTGCGGGCCGATCATTGATTCGCACATGCCCACCTCGGCACGCCGCAGCGGCGTCCGGTCGGGTCTTCGTGAGCCGCACAGCCCACAACCACCGATCCGCGCGGGTCGACTCCATGAGATCCATCATGGTCCGTGGAGGCCGTGAGAGCTCTATAGGGCGTCTTTGATGTCATTCTTCAACGCCTCGGCCTGCGTCCCGAAGACCGCCTGGACGCTGCTGCCGACCTCGATCACTCCCGCTGCCCCCAGTGCCTTCAACCGCGCGTGGTCCACTTTGCTGGTGTCGGCGACCTCCATGCGCAGCCGGGTGATGCACGCGTCCACGCTGACCAGATTCTCCCGTCCACCGAACGCGGCGATGAGTTGCTCGGCCTTCGTGTCAGCCCTCGTGTGGGCCCTGGTATCGGTCGTCGCGTCAGTCGTGGTCTGACCGGTCGACTCGACGGCGGTGACGCCGGCGGCGCCCTCTGAGAGGTTGGCCTGCTCCTCGGCTTCGAACTCCGCGTCAGGCTCCCGTCCGGGAGTCCGCATATTCCATTTAGTGATCGCGAACCGGAACAAAACGTAGTAGAGAACGAAGAACGCCAGTCCCATGAGGATCAACAACGGAATGTTCTTGGCAGCGGGTGCCGTGCTATACAGCAGCAGGTCGATCAGACCCGCGGAGAACGAAAAGCCCAAATGGATGTCGAGCAGATAGGCGATGGCCAGCGAAAGCCCCGTCAGCACTGCGTGAATGACGTACAGCGGGAATGCGACGAACATGAATGCGAACTCCAGCGGTTCGGTGACCCCGGTCAGGAACGCGGTGAGCCCGGCCGCCGACAGAATGCCGATGGCGATCTTCTTCTGCCGCTTGTTAGCCACGTGGATCATGGCCAGCGCCGCAGCCGGCAGGCCGAACATCAGGATCGGGTAGAAACCGGCTGTCAGAATTCCAGCGGTCGGATCTCCGCTGGCGAACCGGGTCAGTTCACCAGTAACGACTGTTCCATCAGGAGTTTGGTAATCCCCGTAGAGGAACCACACGAAGGAATTGAGGATGTGGTGCAGGCCCAATGGGATGAGCATTCGGTTGGCGAATCCATAGACGAACGCCCCGAGTGCGCCGGCGCCACCGATGAACTGGCCCAGCGAGGTGAGACCGACCTCGAACAGCGGGTAGAAGTAGCTCATGGCAAAGGCGATGAACAGCGAGGCTAGCGACACCGCAATGGGAACGAACCGCCTGCCGCCGAAGAAGCCGAGGTAGGACGGGAGCTGGATGGTGTGATAGCGGTCGAATAGTGCAGCGGTCACCAAACCCACCACTATTCCGGCGAAGACGCTGTAGTTGATCTGTGCCTGTTCACCGGCCTTGTCCAGTTCACCGGCGAGCACGATCGGCGACATTGTCGTGAATACCGCGTCCATCACCAGATACCCGACGACGGCAGCCAGGGCGGTGGAACCGTCCGCCTTCTTGGCGAATCCGATCGCCACACCGACTGCGAACAACAGCGGCAGGTTCGCGAACAGGGCGCCGCCGGCGGCGCTCATCGCATCGAAGAACGGTCCGATGACCGGGATTTCGATTCGGCCCAGCAGGTCGTCCTGGCCAAGTCGCAACAGAATGCCAGCAGCAGGCAAGACCGCGATTGGCAGCATCAAACTCTTGCCCAGTCGCTGCAACTGCGCGAAGCCCGGGATGCGCAAACCCGACTTGTTCGGCTTCCCTTGAGATTTCGTCGTGTGACTCATATCGAGTTGTCTCTCTTCTCGCAGTTGCGCGGAAGCCTAATCCAGGTCAGTCCACTTGAGGTCGCCTTTTCGGCACCGAGGCCAGGTTTGGGTACCTATCCTGGGCCGAACAGGTTGAACAAGGAGTCGAAATGAGTAAGACGCCAGTGCTGGCGGCCGTCGCGGGCCGAGCACTTCCACTGCAAGACGTTCCGGACCCGGTCTTCTCCCAGGGCATGGTCGGCTATGGCGCCGCGATCGATCCCCCGCGAGAAGTCGTTGACGCCGTCGCCCCGGTGAGCGGCAAGCTGGTGAAACTGCTTCCCCATGCGTACGTCATCATGACCGCGGACAACGTCGGTGTGCTGGTCCACCTGGGCCTGGATACCGTTGGGCTGAACGGAGCGGGGTTCACCACACACGTCAACGAGGGCGACGCCGTGAGTGCGGGCCAGGTGATGGTCACCTACGACGTCCCGGCGATCGTTGCGGCCGGCTTGAACCCCGTTGTGCCGGTGGTGGTTATGGATGAACGGGAGCCGGAGAAAATCGCCGTTTCAGATGCGGTGAGCACCGGCGCTGGCATCGGCCAGCGCGAAACCCTCTTCACCGCCAGCAAGTAGGCCGACGATGGAGGTGGTGATCCTCTCAGATGCCGCGGAGATCGGTGGGTTGGCCGCCGGCGCCATTGATCGGTTGCTGACGCGCAAGCCTGCGGTGGTGTTGGGCCTGGCCACCGGATCGTCACCACTGCCGATCTACGACGAACTCGCCCGCCTCTGCACCGCTGGGCAGATCAGCTTTGCCCAGGCCCGCGGATTCACCCTCGACGAGTATGTGGGCCTGCGGGCCGATCACCCGCAGAGCTACCGCAACGTCATCGATGAGGTGTTCGTGTCGCGGGTCGATTTCGCGCCGGGGGCCGTGCAGAGCCCAGACGGTTTGGCGACTGACATCCCGGCCGCGTGCACGGCCTACGAGGAGGCGATCGCCGCAGCCGGCGGGGTCGATCTGCAGATTCTCGGTATCGGTACCGACGGACACATCGGCTTCAACGAACCGGGCTCGTCGTTGGCTTCCCGGACCCGGATCAAGACGCTGACCAGACAGACCAGGGTCGACAACGCACGGTTCTTCGACGGCGATCTCGACGCTGTACCCACGCACTGCCTGACGCAGGGGCTGGGCACCATGATGGCCGCCCGACATGTGGTTCTCGTAGCGACGGGCCGAGGTAAGGCCGAGGCAGTGCATCACCTGGTGGAGGGCCCGGTCAGCGCACTCTGGCCCGCGACGATCCTGCAGCACCACCCGCACGTCACCGTTCTCCTCGATGACGCCGCGGCGCAGCGACTTCAGTTGGTCGACTACTACCGCGAGACCTATCGCAGCAAACCGAATTGGCAGGACATCTGAGGTGCTGATCGCCGCTGCTACCGTGCTAACCGGCTGGGAGTCCTTGCGGCCAGGCTGGATTGACCTGTCCGGCCCGGTGGTGCGGGCAGTGGGCGCCGGACCGCCGCCGAAAGCCGTCGATGTGGATTTCGGTGCGGCAACGGTGGTACCGGGGTTCGTCGACACCCACGTTCACGGCGGAGGCGGCGCCAGCTTCTCGGCCGCAACCCCCACCGAGACAGCGGCGGCTGTCCAGTTTCATCGCCGGCACGGCACCACCACTCTGGTCGCCTCCCTGGTGACCGCCGACCCAGGCGAATTGCTGCGGCAGGTCACCGCACTGGCCGACCAGGCCCGGGCCGGGCTGATTGCGGGGATTCACCTAGAAGGACCGTGGCTTGCCGCCCAGCGCTGCGGCGCCCACGATGCCTCGCTGCTACGAGATCCAGATCCCGAGGAATTGGACAGCCTCTTGTCCGCAGGCGGAGAAACCATCCGGATGGTCACACTGGCTCCGGAGCGCGCTGGTGCGCTGGCGGCCATCGGCCGAGTCATCGATGCGGGTGCGGTGGCAGCGGTCGGTCATACCGAGGCCACCTATGAACAGACCCGCGCGGCGATCAAGGCCGGGGCCACCGTGGGAACGCATCTGTTCAACGCGATGCGCCCAATCCACCACCGCGAGCCGGGGCCGGTGATCGCCTTGCTTGAGGAACCTGGTGTCACCGTCGAACTGATTGCCGACGGCGTGCACGTCGCACCGGCGCTCTACCGACACGTCAGTGCGAGCGTGGGCCCAGATCGGGTCTCGCTGGTGACCGACGCGATGGCCGCGGCCGGAATGACCGACGGCGGCTATCGTCTTGGCCCGCTGGCGGTGGACGTCGTCGACGGTCGGGCCCATGTCGCCGGGACCGACACCATCGCCGGCAGCACGGCCACCATGGACCAGTTGTTCAGATTCGCCGTCACGCACAGCGCCCTACCCGCCCACGAAGCAATGCTGCTGGCGGTCCGACAGTCCTCGATCAACCCGGCCAGGGCATTGGGCCTTGCGGGCATAGGTCTGGTGGCCGGCGCCAACGCTGACCTCGTGGTGCTGGATGCCAACCTGGCTGTGGCGGGCGTACTACAGCGGGGGACGTGGGTGGCGCCGCCTCGAACGCATTCTGCGTAACGCAGTGGCGAGGATCAAGCGGCGGAATCTCCCTGACGTTACGCAGTTCAGTGGTGACCGCCAGACAACGCTGCGGCACGGCGCGCTGGCGGCCCGACGCACGAAAGCAGCTGCGACGCCGCGCACCAAAGCCGCCGGTACCGACCGGGATTCCCGCCAAGTGAGTGTCGGCACAGATGCCGTGTTCGGACGTCGCGGGTAGCGATGGCGAGGTTGTCACGCAGCGCCTGCGCAACGATCACTGGGTCGAAGGGGTCTCGGTGATACCACAGGGGCTGGGAAGCGAGGATCGCGTCGAACGCTCGCAGTCACATCCGAGCCTCCTAACTGTGCCATGCACGTCACGCCCGGGTCGCAATGTAGATGGTGTTGGCCGAGCGGCTACCGGTGAGCGGGTTATCGAACCAGACCTGCTGGGCCTCGACGTCGATGAAGACAGTTTCGAGGACCGCGGTGAAGTCCGCGTCCGGTGCATCGTCGGACCACATGGCGAACGTGCCACCCGGGACGATATGGGCGGAAGCCGCCCGCAGCCCGTCATGGGTGTAGAAGTCGGCGTGTGGTTCGTTCAGCAGGTGCCGGGGCGAGTGGTCGATGTCGAGCAGGATCGCATCATAGGTTCGACAATGGCGCTCCGGATCAAATCCCACTGCACTCGTGGCGGTGGTGAAGAAGTCCGCGCACGCCAGGGTGACGCGACCGTCCGCAGCCAGGCCCGCGGTATCGGGTAGCAGGTCGCGTTCGTGCCAGTCGATGACGGCATCGGAGTACTCGATAACGGTAAGCGTCCGAATCCGATCGCACTCCAGCGTTTCTTGAGCGGTATAACCCAAGCCGAGACCACCGACGATGACGTCCAAGCCCGGTCCCGGCGTCCTCGCCAGTGCCAGCCGCGCCAACTCTCGTTCGGCAACGGTGAACAGGCTCGACATCAGGTACTCGTCATCGAGTTTGACCTCATACACATCGGCGCGCATCGAAAGATCGAATCTGCGCCGCAGGCTGATCACACCGATCGGAGTCTGCCGCCAGCCCAACTCCTCGAAGTGTGCGCTCATCGTGCTACGTCAGCTCATCAACTCGAAGCGCCCAGGATCTTGATCGCGAAGATGAGCGTGTCACCCGGCTGGATTCCAGCACCGGGCTGACCGTCGGGATAGCCGTCGGCAGAGGTCATTGCGACGGCGACCGCGGACCCGACCGTCTGTCCGGCGATGGCCTTCTGGAAGCCCGGCACGACTCCGGTCAGCGGGAATTCCACTGGGGCGCCACGTTGGTAGCTGCTGTCGAACACAGCCCCGTCACGTCCATTGACGCCCACATAGCAGACCGACGCCATTGCCGTGTCGGCGACGACCGGCCCGTCACCGGCCTGCAGGGTATGAACCTGGGTCTCAGTCACGCTGAACGGTGCGTCCACCTTGATGTTCGGCGCCGTCGTATCTGTGGGTGCGGTGACCGCGACGCTGCCCGCGGTCCCGGGCAAGGTCCACTCAGGTGTGCCCCCGTTCTCCGGCGCTGCCGTTGGACACGCGTTCGCAGCGGTCGCTGTTTCGGTGGCAGAGCCGCAGGCGGCGAGCATCATGACGAGCGACGCGGCACAGGCCACGAGCGCGAGGAACGGAGAAACACGAGAGGAGTTCACGTTCGTCACGCTACATTCGGACCACCCAGTCCCTGCGGGTAGCCCCGCCATGTCGGCGATGGCTCATCCAGCAATTGGTGCGGCAACGGGGACGGCGATAGCTCTTTGGGCTCAACACAGGAGGACGGACTCATTCGGGCCTTGCGTTTTACGAATTTTGGTGGCCCCGAGGTTTTGCACGTTGCGGACGTACCGGATCCAACTGCGACAGCGCGGGAGGCGCTGGTCCGGGTCGAGGCGGCTTCGGTCAATCCCTCTGATGTGAAAAATGTTGCCGGAAAGATGGACTGGACAGTGTTGCCGCGCACCCCTGGGCGCGATTTCGCCGGAGTTGTCCTCAGCGGACCACCCGACTGGCGGGGAGTTGCGGTCTGGGGGACTGGCGGAGATGTCGGTTTCACCCGAGACGGGTCCCACGCCGAGTTGATGTCGGTGCCGGTGGACGCTTTGGTGCGCAAACCCGAACGCTTCAATTTCGAGGAAGCCTCCACAGTGGGCGTCAACTTTGTGGTGGCCTGGTACGGAACGGTGGAAACAGCCCAATTGGCTGCCGCTGAGACCATCGCGATCTTCGGCGTCACAGGCGGGGTGGGAGGCGCGGTCGCACAGGTCGCTCGCTCCCTCGGCGCCAAGGTGATTGGCGTAAGTCGCCGCCCACCCGGCCCGGAGACGCCCGCTGCGGCCGCTATCGACCACTTCGTCGCCCTCGATCCCGGCGCAGACATCGGCTCCGAGATCAGGGGGCTGACCGGTGGCAAAGGAGCTGATGTCGTCTATGACGCTGTGGGCGGACTGACCACCGGCGCCGCGCTGGCCGCACTCGCCCGTCGAGGCCGACTGGTGGTGATCAGCGCCGTTGGTTCCGGCGCGGTTGACATCAACCTACTGGACCTCTACCACAACGAAACTCGAATACTGAGCACCGACAGCGGGAAGCTCAGCGTCGTCGATTCCGCGCAGCGGCTGCAGACGATGGCCTCCTACTTCGAGAGTGGAGAGTTTCGGCCACTTCCCATTTCCGATACCTATTCGCTGGACGACGGGCGTCAGGCCTATCAGGCGGTCGCCGACCGCGTAGCCGGCCGCGTCGTCATCCGCCCCTAACCCGATCCATCTCAAACAAGCCAAATGCCATGAGAGGCAGGAACATGGGAAGAAACTTGACCGAACAATCCATTACCGCGGCCGTTCAGCAGACATTTGACACCGCCACCAGTGAGCGCTTCAGGGCTCTGTTCGTCAACCTGGTGCAGCATCTGCACGACTTCGCCCGCGAAACGCGGTTGACTGGTGACGAATGGTTCACTGCGATGGGCTTTATCGAGGAGTTGGGCAAAGCCTCCAGGCCTACCCGCCAAGAGGTGGTGTTGCTGTCCGACATCCTCGGGTTGAGCATGCTGCTGGACATCATCAACCAACCCGGCGGCACATCGGCGACCGACTCGGCTCTACTGGGCCCGTTCTACGTTGAGGGCCGACCCGAGGCCGCGAACGGGGCCGACATATCCCACGGGCTCACAGGCACACCGATGTTCGTCACCGGTCGGGTCATCGACGAACAGGGCAGCCCCGTCGCCGGCGCCCGGGTAGACACCTGGCACAGCGACGGTGGCGGGTTCTACGACGTGCAGCAGACCGAAACGTTGCACGGTGAGCTTGCCATGAGAGCACTTCTGAGTTCCGACGACAACGGTCAATTCTGGTATCGGTCCATCACACCGCGCTACTACCCGGTGCCTACCGACGGTCCGTGCGGGCAGATCATGCGCGCGGCGAACCGCTCCGAGATGCGACCCCAGCACGTGCACTTCTGGATCCGCGCCGAGGGCTACCAACCGCTGATCACCCAACTCTTCCTACGCGACGACCCCTATATCGATTGCGACGCAGTCTTCGCGGCGCAGGATTCGCTGCAAGCCGACTTCGTGCGACATGGGCCTGGGACCGCCCCGGACGGAACGACAGTCGATGAGCCCTTCGTGACACTGGAATGGGCCTTCACCCTCGCCGCCGACACCGACCGGTAGGAAGGCACCAGCGTAATGTCACGGATACCGCTCACCAGCGCCGAACAGCAGTCCGACGAGATCCGCCAGTTCATGGCGCGCCGTGGAGAACTCAACGTGTTCCGACTCCTCGCCAACGCCCCGGCGGTATTTGTCGGGTGGACTCAGATGGTCGACGAGATACTCGAAAGCCCCACCTACACGACGCGGATGCGGGAACTGATCACCCTGCGTGTCGCCCACTTGCTTGGTTCAACCTATGAACTCGCCCAGCACAGCGACCTCGCCCGCGCCGCCGGGTTGACCCAGCGACAGATCGATGCGGTGCTCGACGCCGGTGATCTGAACGCGGCGGACTTCAGCCCCACCGAACGTACCGTCCTCGATCTCATCACCGAACTGTGCAGCACCCGCCGATTGCGAGACGACTCCTTCGCCGCGGCTCACGCCGAACTCGGCGACGAGGCGTTGACCGAGTTGCTGATGATCATCAGCTGCTACTACGGGCTGGCGTTGGTGCTCAACGCAGTCGACCTCGACATCGACACCACAGCCCGGCTACGTCCCTGAAGGAGAACCCACATGACTCGAATCGCCTATCGACGGCCCGAAGAAATGACTGTCCGAGCCCGCGAATTGACCTTGGAACGCGGCAATCTCAATGTCTACCGTGCGCTGGCCAACGCCGAGAAGGTATTCACCGGTTGGATGCTGGCCGGTCGCGCCGCCCTCACCAGCTCGGTACTGCCCCTCCGGCTGCGAGAATTGGTCATCCTGCGCATCGCGTTTCTCATGGACTGCCCGTACGAGCTCGGCCAGCATCGTGACGTGGCGCGTGCGGCGGGGGTCACCGAGGACGAGATTCACGCCGTGACCAGCGGTACCCATTGGCACGCCACAGGCTACTTCACTGCCACCGAACAGCTGGTATTGCAGCTGACAAGCGAACTACTGACTACCCAGCGCCTTGGGGCTCCACTTTTCAATCAGGTGCATGAGGCCCTCGGTTCCGAGGCCACCATCGAAATGCTGATGGTCGTCAACCGGTGGTCGGGCTTGGCGCTCATGCTCAACGCGCTCGACGTCGACCTCGACGAAACAGCTCGGTTGGTGATGCCACCTGCAGAAGGCGGGGGAACCTGAGCACGCATTGTCAATGCCCAGGCATCATGCCGTTGCGCAGTGGTTCGCCCGGCCCATGCCAGCGGGTTTCAGAATCCCCGGATGGGGCATTCCAAGGGAATGAGAAAAGCCATTCATCGTTCGGCAATCCTGACCGCCGCGCTTGCGCCAATAGCCGCCCTAGCGCTAGTGGCCCCACCAGCGGGCGTCGCGCAACCAATCGATTGCCAGGACGGCTATTGGTGGGATCCGGTCGTGAACGGGTGTCAACCGCCGCTAGCGACGGTCCCGCTGAGCTGTGCAGGTGGACAGTACTGGAATCCGGTTTCCAACTCCTGCCGGCCGATTGGCCAGTACTAGCGAGTACCAGACGGGGCGAGTGACGCCGGCAGGTGAAACCGCATCGGTAGTGCGGAGCCCCTCTGCAGCTTTCGATATTCATCGCCCAGGAGAGTGGTCACCGGCTGCCGCGCATAGGGTATGCCAAGATAGGCGTGCTAGCGCTGGTCGTATTGGTTGGAATACACTATGCCGCAGACACTTCCGACGCCCAGCTCTACCGTTTGCACCGTCGCATCACACCCCTGATCTTGAGGTGGGGATGTGGCGGACCCAAGGGTAAGCCGTTGGGGAGGTGGGAATTCCGGGATATCGACCCGACGAAAGAGCCCCGTCGAACTGCCAGATATCCTGCGACAAAGCGCCAAAGAGGGATCGAGGGAAGACACCCCGGGGGCACGCTCTGATTCCTCAGATCAAAACGGAGGACTTCACCTGCAACCCGCTATGTTCGATTCCGTCGCACTCGCTCATCCGGTGAACTTGCCGCCACGGATACGGTCAGCCTCCATGAGAGCCAGTTCCTGGGCGGCCGGGACCACCACCTCGTGATCGGGCACGAAATCCACTGATTCGCAACGGTTCAGGTAGGGCACGGCGTTGAGCATCACCCGCATCGCATTCAACCGGGCCTGGTGCTTGTCTTCGGAGCGCACGATGGTCCACGGGGCGTCGGCTGTGCTGGTGCGCCGCAGCATCTGGTACTTGGCATCGGTGAAGTCATCCCAGTGTTCTTGGGCCTGGACGTCGATTTCGCTGAGCTTCCACTGGCGCAGGGGGTCGTCGCGACGACGTTCGAACCGGCGAGCCTGCTCCTCCTTGGTGACGCTGAAGTACAGCTTTACCAAGATCGTGCCCTGGCGGACCAGGTCCTTCTCAAAGCCCACAACGCCCCGCAGGAAATTACGGTGCTCCTCGTCGGTGCAGAAGCCGAAGACCGGCTCCACCATCGCCCGGTTGTACCAGGAGCGATCGAACAAGACCATCTCGCCGCCGGAGGGGAACTGGGCGACGTAGCGCTGGAAATACCACTGGGTCCGCTGTTCCTCGGTGGGCTTGCCGAGGGCCACCACACGGTAGTGCTTCTCGTTCATGTAGCGGGTGACCCGCCGAATGGTTCCGCCCTTACCGGCAGCATCTCGGCCCTCGAACAGCACAATCATGCGGCGGTTCTCATCTTCGAGATACTGCTGGAGCTTAAGCAACTCAACCTGATAGGGCTTGAGTTCTTCTTCCTGCGAGACTTTGCGCGGTACGGCCATACCCTCATTGTTCCCGACGGTGGACGGGGCGCCGCGGTTGGGTTGGCCCGGCCAACCAGCCCAGCGCGACGACTTGGCCGATCCTGGGGCGCGCATGCGTCGACTTCGCGCAGCGTCTCGGCCCAGGTCGTGCGAGCGATGATGACATTCCTCGGCCTTGCTAAATAGTTGAGACTGGTTGGGCAACAGGGCAATACGGAGCAGTTTCCTGGTGACCCTGCATATTCGATTGCTGCATATTCGTATGGCTACGGCGGCGAGCGGGCTGATGTCACCCTTGCCCGTCGGCGGCGGGCAAATTAGCATCACACAATAGATGTCTCACCGGTGATACACTCATGGAGGTGAACACAGTGACTGTGCGCGATCTGCGCAACAACGGGGGAGAAGTACTCCGCCGCGTTGAGCATGGCGAGCGGATCGTGGTTACCCGCGACGGTGCACCGGTGGCCGAACTGCGCCCCCTGCCCCGTTCCAGCGCCAGCCCGACTGAGCTGATCCGTCGCCGCAAGAATCTTCCACGGGTGAACCCAGATGTCCTCCGTCACGACATCGATAACCTGATCGACCCATCACTGTGACCGACGCTCCCAGGCGGGGGATGCTGGACACCTCCACAGTGGTTCTCCTCGGCGAGCTATCCGATCCGACCGAACTTCCCAACGAATCGGTGATTAGCGCGATAACACTGGCGGAATTGTCCGTTGGCCCACATGTCGCACACGATGACGTCGAGCGCAGCGCACGTCAGCAGCACGTACAGCAGGCTGAGGCCGACTTTGACGTCATTGCGTTCGACGGCGATTGCAGTCGGGCGTTTGGCGGCGTTGCCGCAGCGCTACGCGCATCGGGGCGCAAGCCGACTGCGCGCGCGTACGACGCGCTCATTGCAGCGAGCGCAATCGCACACGCCGTTCCGCTCTATACCTGTAATCCAGACGACTTCGCGGACATCCCGCAGTTGGAGCTCCGCCCGGTCACCCACCCACACCACCAATAGAGAAACGTTCTCCACGCTCGGCAGCGGGTGGCGGTGGACGACCAACCAAAGATCGAACTCCCCTGGAGCACTTTGTAATACGCAGGACTTTACTGGCAACCCTGCATGTTCGATCGCTGCATATTAACGGTACTCGATGAGCTAAGCTTCAACAGGTCACTCGGCATCCGGCGATTGCCGACTTCCCGTAAGTTGGTCGTTGAGTTAAGTCCGGACCGGCAAGGGTCTTGCCGCGACTCGAGGCGCGAGAGGAAGCCCTGATGAGTACGAACACATACCGTTCCCCGGCAATTGTCGGCCTAGCCGCCGTCGCGCTGATAACCGTGGGGTGTAGCAATGGCAGGAGCCTCGAGGCGTCGATGCCGCCGCAGGTCGGGTTGATTGCTACCTCCGAGGTGCAGGCGCCGCCCACCGAAGTAAAGCTAATCGGGGAGCGGGACGTCGAGGTTACGCTGACCGGTCCGATCGCTGCGAAGTACTCAACGGCGACCGACAGTCAGAAGCAGGCGCTCGGCAAGCCGCTGACCGGTGACCACAACGCAGGGACCCGTGAAAGCGGCGTGGTGTTCCAACAGTTCCAGGGCGGCGTGATCGTCGCCAAGAATGACGAGCCGGGCACACCTGCGTACATCACCTGGGGCAAGATCCGCGAGGCCTGGAATGTCGAACGCGACCCGGATGGCATTCCCGAGGTCGGAGGCAAGAACGGCTCGCCAGGCCCGCTGGGCGTACCGACCAGCGATGAGAACCCCGTCGGCGATCTGCTTGTGACAACGTTCGAGTACGGCGAGATCACGTTCAACCCGAAGGCTGACGAGGTTGAGGTGACGGTTAACGGCAAGGTCGTACCATCCGGCCTGTAGGCGCCAGAGTTGCCCGCGGTTGCCAATGGTGGGTGGCTACAACTCTGTGAATGCTTCCCGGTGCGCCCGACTGCAGTAACCCACCCGCATCGCCAACAGGAAGACGTCCGCCGCTGTCTGTCGTCGCTGAAACGCGTTGGGCGACACCGCAATATGCAGTAGTTTACCGGTAGCCCGCCATATTTGATTCTGACGCATTCCTACCATGTGAGCTGCGAACCATGTGAGCTGCGAACCA
>ERZ888423.1034-NODE-1034-length-26108-cov-13.385637_pt1 | contig 26108 bp, 13 predicted proteins | sample MGYA00520523_ERZ888423 | MGnify/ENA primary metagenome ERZ888423 (study PRJEB32303, sample SAMEA104408611) | aquatic metagenome | biome: Brackish water; feature: Pelagic; material: water | place: Baltic Sea | collected 2014-06-08T10:24:00 | depth 30,27 m ...
GTGGTAAGGAGTGTTATGAGCCCGACGAGCTACCTACTGCTCTATCCCGCGATTTGTATTACAAAGATACAAAAGATGACAACTAAAATCCAAATTTTATTTGAAATATTTTAAAGAAGCATTTAAGTTCATAGAGATATTACAAATGATGTAAATATTTAAACAGTAATTTAAGTGAAATCAAAAACTGAAATCACCAAAAAAAGGGGTTGATTGACAAATTATTATTAAAACCAAAATAAATTATTCGCGCATTAATTTAAATTGACTCCTTAAAAAAAGTTGTGAAATTGGAATGATCAACAATCCTACAACAATAATAACTAAAAAGGCGTTTTTCAATCCAAAAGCATGGGCAATGTAACCAATCAATGGAGGTCCTATAAACATCCCAAGAATTCCATAGGTCGAAATGATAGAAATCGCCATTCCAGGAGAATATTTATTTGATGTTCCAGCCAATGCAAATGTCATTGGAAATAATGCTGCAGTGCCAAATCCTACCAGACAAAATCCAATCAAAGCTGACCAAAACTTTGGAAACAACACAGCAACCAAAATTCCTAAAATGATGACTAATGAACTAAATATATAGGTTTTTTCCATGCCAATTCTTTGTACTAATTTATCAGAAAAAAATCTTGAAAAAGCCATACAAGCCATGAAAGATAAATATCCGTATGTAAAAATCGGTTCGTTGATCACTTCTTTAAAATACACACCACTCCAATCAAACATCCCGCCTTCGCAAATCGCTGCTAAAAAAATAATTACTCCCAGATAAACAATAAAAGGATCCGGTTTTCCAAAAATGAGTTTGTTCCCCGTAGAAGATTTGTCGTTTTTAATCGTGTATAAATAAGCTATAAAAATGAGTATTGTTGTGAAAATTGATACGCCCAATAAGTGATTTGCTATACCAATATTCATTTGCACCATTAATGTTGAAAATACAACACCTACCAAACCTCCTGTACTCCAAAGTCCGTGAAATGAACCCACAATGCGCTTTTCAAACTTTCGCTGGACAATAATAGATTGTGTATTAACAGCAATATTCATTATTCGCATAAAAAAGGAAAAAAAACTAATTGCCACAACCAATCCAAGGGTTGTTTGCACAAATCCAATCCAAATTAAAGTAACATTGAACAATAAAAAACTAACCAACATTGGGTTTCTACTATCAAATTTTGACACCAACCAACCCGAAATTGGCAATCCAATCAACGAACTAATTGGCATTACCAATAAAATAGTGCCTAATTCGGCTTCATTCAAATTAAAAAAAGTTTTTATTGTCGGAATTCTAGATGCCCAAGTTGCAAAAGTCAAACCTGATAAAAAAAAGAATGTTCCTAAAGCAATTCGTTGTTTAACTTTTTCTTCCATGAAGTAAGCATAAATAAATGCATGCAAATTTAAGAAAATCCTAAAAAGCATCCTTCAATTATTCATCAAATAATCAACACCTTTCGGAATAAAACTCTTTATATTTGCTTTATGTTACACAAATCTGGTTTTGTAAATATCATCGGAAATCCAAATGTTGGAAAATCAACTTTGATGAATGCTTTGGTAGGTGAAAAACTTTCCATTATCACTCCAAAAGCGCAAACCACAAGACACCGAATTTTAGGCATCGTCAATCACGAAGAATACCAAATTGTTTTTTCTGATACGCCAGGAATCATCAAACCTGCTTATGAATTGCAGGCTTCTATGATGGATTTCGTAAAATCGGCTTTGGATGATGCAGACATCTTGATTTACATGGTAGAAGTGGGTGAAACTGCTCAAAAAAATGAAGCTTTTTTCAATAAAATTATCAATAGTAAAATTCCTGTCATTTTATTGTTAAACAAAATTGACAAATCTACTCAAGAAGAAGTTGCTGAAAAAATTGCCTATTGGCGAGAAAAAGTGCCTAATTCGTTTGTATATATCATCTCAGCATTGGAACGATTCAATGTAGATACGGTTTTTTATAAAATCATTGAATTATTGCCAGAAGGTCCTCCATACTATCCAAAAGACCAATTAACAGATAAGCCTGAGCGTTTTTTTGTGAATGAAAAGATTCGTGAAAAAATTCTGATGCACTACAAAAAGGAAATTCCGTATTCTGTAGAAGTGGAAACCGAAAGTTTTATCGAAGAAGAAACCATTGTGCGAATACGGTCGGTAATTATGGTGGAAAGAGAAACCCAAAAAGGGATTATCATTGGTCATAAAGGAACTGCTATCAAAAGAGTTGGCGCTGAAGCACGAAAAGATTTGGAGCGCTTTTTCTTGAAAAAAGTATTTATTGAATTGTATGTAAAAGTCAATAAAGATTGGCGAAGTGACAAAAATCAACTAAAAAGATTTGGATATAATCAAGGCTAAGCTAGCATAAAAAAACAGTATGCTATAAAAGGAAGAGGAAAGTTTAAAAACTTTCCTCTTCCTTTTTGTAATAAACCTTTTTATCTTATTTAAAAACAATTTTTAAAGTTCCGAAGTTTACTTCTCTACTTACTACTCTTAATAACAAAACACCTGCTTTTAACTTTGCGTTAAAGTGTTCTTCCTTATTACCTGTCCTGATTTGTTTTATGCTGCTGTAAATAACCTTTCCGTTAACATCATTGAAATTATAGAGGGAGATTTTGTATTTGAATATGACGCCTTTTATGCAACTCATCATCCTACACAATTTATCACGCTTAGTATGCCATTAAGAACTAAACTAAAACAACTTTCTTTCTTTATTTGTTTTGGACACTATTATTCTTAGCTTACATTCTTATTTAAGCTTTTTTTACGCAACGTATTTTGTCTTATTTTATGCACTTGACCTGCAATCAGTACTAGCTTTAAAATCGAAGAAATGAAATTTTTAACTGTTATTTAATAATACTTTTTTGCTTGATGAAAAGTATTCAAAAATTAAGACTTACTTATAACGTTGTTCATTTCGTGTTGAAACAAAAAGAACGAAAAGTTCAAGAGTTGAATTTTCAGCTATCAATTTAATTTTCAAATAATTGATACTCGCTAGCAAATACTATGTATGGTTCAGATTTTGGCTGTGTATTGTATTCTGTTCTTTATGATCAGATTGCCGCATCGTTTCCTTTTGGCAATGACACTCAGATTAGTTCATTAACGGAATAAATTTTCATGTCTAATCTTTTAAACTTTTCTTTATGTTTTAGTGATGCTATATTGGGTTTTGGAGTAGCTTTATCTCATAAAAGTTAAGTATTAAGTAAATATTAATGTTAAATTAATAAATATGCTTTTTTTTGCATTAATAATTATATACTGCCAAAATTTTAAAATTTACCTATGCGTAAGTTAAAATGGTATGTTCTACTTAATTTACTAATAGCTCATCCGAAAAGAAACATTAAAATATAAACTATGAAAAAGAATGCTTGTTTTAAGATTACTGTACTTTATTTACTTCTCTTAGTATCAAACTTGATATATGCACAATACGAACCATCTATATTGTTCTATAATAATTTAAATCAGTTAAGTTATGTATCTGATAAAGATGGTAACCATATTCCTGATTTTAGTTTTGCAGGCTACAAAAATGGTGAAGCGGAATTACCAAATGTAGCAGTTGTTAAACAAATAAGCCCTATAGTTGGTGATAATACAACACATATTCAAGCTGCAATTGACGAGGTTGAAGCACTTCCACTTAACGCTAATGGACATAGAGGGACTTTGTTATTGTTGCCGGGAGAATATCGTGTTAATGGTGTATTAACCATTAATAAAGGCGGTGTTGTGCTTCGTGGTTCTGGTAATGGTCAAGATCCTTTATCAAACACAGTTATTATAGGTGTAGGAAACACACCCACCGAACGAACCTTAATTACTATTGGTACAAATATCAAAAACGGTTTTAAACCAGAAGTTGCAGGAACTAGACAAAACATAATTAGTCCATACATCCCAGCTGGTAGCAGAACTATTGAAGTTACAAATGCATCTGTTTTTAATATTGGCGATAATATTATAATAAGACATCCTAGCACAAGTGAATGGTTAAAAAAAGTTGAATTTGGTGGTGTATATTCTGACGCCCCTTGGGCGCCCGGTGAAATAGATTTGGTTTTTAATAGGTATATTACAAAAATTGAGGGAAATAAAATTCAAGTGAATACACCAATTTACGATGTGTTAGACCAATCCCTATCTCAATCATTCGTTTATAAGAATAGTGGTACTAGTCAAATAAAAGAATGTGGAATTGAAAATTTACGAATTTTTGTAGAATCGTCCGGTGTCACGGGTAGAAACCATGTTAAAACATGTATTAATATGGTAGGTGTAGATAATTCTTGGATAAAAGGTGTAACTACTTTAAGAATGAGTTATTCTGGGGTTAAATTTGATGAAGCCACTCGTTGCTCAGTTGTTGATACCAAAGTTCTAGAGATCCATGGCCCAATTGCTGGTGGGTGGCGATATAATTTTAATGTAGGCGATCATTGTAATAATATTCTTTTTAATAATTGTACAGCCTCAGATGGCAGACATTCATTTGTTGCTAATGGGGCAAGTGATGTTAATGGAATTGTTTTTACCAATTGTTCATCTACAGGAGACTATACTAGTTCCGAAAACCATAGACGTTGGGGGCAAGGAATGCTTTTTGATAATATTTCTTGGAGAAATACTAGGGCAACTTTTGTTTTAGGGCTGCACAATAGAGGAAGCTATGGAACAGGTCATGGTTGGACGCTAACAAATGGTGTAGCTTGGAATATTGATGCACCCGCAAATCAAATTGTAGTTCAAAAACCACCCATTGGCCAGAATTATGCTATTGGTTGTAAAGCTACTGTAAATGCTAATGGCCCTTTTTTAAAACCAGTAGGATATATTGAAGGAACTGGAGAGACTTTAAAAATACCATCTCTATATGCGGCTCAACTTGAGGATAGAACTACACACGGTATATTACCTGATACTCCTGGAAAGTTATCTATAATAGATTATAAATTTTCTGATACAGAAAAGTATGTAGAGCTGAGTTGGTTTGATATTTCTATAGAGGAAACCGATTATATTTTAGAACGTTCATCAAATGGAGTTACCTTTCAAATAATAGCAACGCTTGCTGCTAATACAGAATCTTACACAGATAGCGATTTGCGACAGGCTGACTATTTTTATAGGATAAAAGCGAGAAATGCAATAGGTACTTCTCCTGCATCTAACACAATCCAGCCAAGTGATACTAAGGGACCAAGTACTTACTATGTAAAAGCAGATGGGTTAGAAACTAATGATGGCTTGAGTGAAGCTAGCGCTTTCCCTACATTAAGTAAAGCTATCACAACAGCTACCGATGAAGATACAATTATTGTAGTTGGATCAATCAGCCAGGTTGAACAAGTTACACTTTCTAAATCTATTTCTTTTGCAGGACAGAATAATGCAACCATTAACGGAGTTGATGGCGGAACTGTTGCAAAGATGTTTGAACTTACATCAGCAGGATTAACGGTTTCTTTTACAGATATATCCTTTAAAGGAAGCATTAATAAAACGGTATCACATGGCGCTGTATTTTCAATAACTGGTGATTCAGATATTTATTTTAGCAATTGTATTTTTGATGGCAACGCTACCTTAGGAGATTTACAGGGAGGAGCAATTTATGTTTCTAATGGAAGATTAAACATAACAGATTCATTATTTAAACATAATACAGCAGGAAAAAGTGGTGGGGCAATCTATGTAAGTGCAGTACTAAACCCAATTGTTAATATAGCTGGATCTACTTTTTATAATAATTTAGCACAAGGGACTCTTGGCCCTGACGGTGGCGGAGCAATATTGTCGGAAGGTGTTGCTGTTAGCCCAGCTACGACTCCTGCGACTTATACTGGCCAGGTAACAATTACAAATTCTACTTTTTTTGAAAATAAAACTACTAAAAACAGTGTTGATTATGGTGCCATAAGATCTACGAATACAAATGTTTCTGTAACTAACAGTTTATTTTATAATAATAAAGTTAATGGTGGAACAGGAGCCTCTAGTGATTTTGGTTCTGCAGCAGGGGGCACACAGTCGTTTACCTATTCTATAGGTGAATGGATAAGTAGCAATGTAGATACAAGATCAAATTTTATATCATATGTAAAAGGGACTACTGATCCAAACGAAGTAGCTGCTGATTTAACAGCTTCAAATTTACGTTTTGATGCTACGCTTGGAAAAGTAATTTATGACAGTGTAGCTGCTGGTGTAGACAGTCCAATAGCTTTTGGTGACGATGGTAATGATGCAGGTGCTTGGGATTCAGAATCTGCATTAAATGTTGAAGACTCTAGTTTTAAAAATTTAATACTTTTTTATAAAAGTCAAACCAAAAGATTAGAGATACAACATTCTAGTGGCGAAGCACTAAATATTGAAATTTACAATATGTTAGGTGCTAAAGTATTTACTATTAAAAACATTCGAAGCGCTCAATCGATATATTTAGAGCAGTTAAAAAATGGAATCTATATAGTGGTTGGAAAAATTTTAGGAAAAACTTTTTCCAAAAAAATAGTAATTAGTGAGTAAGTCGATGTACTAATTTAGCTTAAAATTAGCGTTTTGATTGTGAAATTTCAATGAAAAAATAACAAGACTATGACAAAATAAATACTAGATAAAAAGTATTGTCTAATCTCCTAGTTTTTTCAATAGAAAGCCAAACAAATTTAATATTTGACTAAAAGTTTAATGAATAAAATAATTCTAATTATTGATAAATTTTCAAGAATTAGTGTTTTATTAATCTTTAATTAAGGCTTTTGTATTCTTTTGTATAAATTTAAAAACAAAAACAATGAAAAAAATAATTTTACTAACACTTATACTTATAAGTAATATCTCTTTTGCTCAAACTGATAAGGCAGCTGAAAATGTTACCAATAAAATGAGTTCAGCAATGGAGTTAACAAATGAACAAAAAGAGGAAGTATTACAATTAGTTACCCAAAGAAATGCAGATAGAAAAGCGTTGAAAGAAAAATTTGGAGATGACATAGCAGGATTTAAATTAGCCGTAAAAGAAATTGAAGTAGATTTCAACAAAAATCTAAGAGACTATGTTGGAAACAAAAAAATGAAAATGTGGGCTGATTTTAAAAAAGCAGAGAATGAAGCAAAATCTAATAATTAATATTTAATTCAATTCAAAAAGTAACTATTAGGTGACTTCTTTCACCTTAAAATCAAAAATATTTTTTATTAAAAAATAAAATAATATGTTACGAATTAAATCAATTATTTGTTTTTTATTTTTTGTGTTCGCATGTATATTTTGTAATCGGTCTGTTGCACAAGACACTTATAAGAATGTTTTTAATCCGATGAAAGGATTTGTAAACGAAACGGAGAAACCTTATCGTGACGAATTGTGCCTGAACGGAAAATGGCAATTTATGCCTGTTTACGAAAACGATTTGGCTAAATTTATTAAGCCGGCTTCGTTCTCTTGGGATAGTGTCCAATTAAAAGTTCCTTCGCCATGGAACGTGAATTCGTTCACAAATGGTGAAGGTGGCGATTTTGTTACATTCCCTTCTTACCCTAAAGAGTGGGAGAAGGCTGAAATAGGATGGCTCAAAAAAATATTCATCCTACCGGAGAAATGGACAGGAAAACATGTAAAACTTCACTTTGAAGCCATTGCCGGATTAGCTAAAATTTATGTAAACGATAGGTTAGTAGGCGAAAACCTTGATATTTTTTTCCCAACAGAGTTTGATATTACTTCTTTTTTGAAAAAAGGAACAAATGAAATTTTGGTGGGAGTGGCAAAAGCCAGCCTGACTGATGAAAATGGCCAATATGGTCGGCGTAATTATGTTGCCGGTTCTTTTTGGGGACAACACATAGCTGGTATTTGGCAAGATGTTTCATTAATAGCTGTTCCGGAAATTGCTATATCTGATGTGTTTGTGCAACCAGATGTTAAAAACGACATGCTAACTTTTTCTGTGAGTATCAAAAATAATTCGTTGCTAAAGCAGACGCTTAAATTAGAAGCAACCATTCAGAAATGGGAAAAAGCGGATGCCACAGAGCTGAACCTATTACCGGCTGATAATGGAATATTGAAAGACAAGGTGTTGAAAATTGAAAATGCAAAAAAAATAGAATTAAAAGCTGGCGATAGTATTATCATAAATCTTAGTAAAAAAGTAAACGGCAGTTTGAAAACTTGGACACCCGAAACGCCCAATTTGTATGGAGCTATTATCAATTTAGTTTCCGGTAAAAAGACTATTATTGATACAAAATACACTCGATTTGGTTGGCGCCAATTTTCTATAAAAGGAACTGAATTAGAATTAAACGGTGTCCCAATCACATTGAAAGCTGATTCATGGCATTTTATGGGAATTCCACAAATGACGAGACGCTATGCCTGGGGATGGTATAAAATGCTGAAAGAGGTCAATGCAAATGCGGTTCGGCTTCATGCTCAGCCGTATCCTACATTTTACCTTGATATGGCAGATGAAATGGGTATTTGTGTGTTAGACGAAACGGCTATCTGGTCAAGCGATGGTGGACCAAAAATAGATTCTGAGGGCTACTGGAAGAATTGTAAAAAACATGTTGAAAAATTGGTGATGCGCGACAGAAATCACCCATCAATATTTGGTTGGAGTGTTTGTAACGAAACTCTTCCCGTTGTAATTAATTTAATGAGTGCACCTGAAAGTATTGTACAACGCCAAATTGACGAAATTAATAATTGGGTGGCAATAGCAAAAGCTTCCGACCCTACACGCGATTGGATTTCGGGTGATGGAGAATCTATGCGTCCTACGAATTTGCCAACTGTAATAGGGCACTACGGAGATGACAACGCTGTGATAAAATGGTCGTCAAAAGGAAAACCCTGGGGTGTTGGTGAAACGGGAAAGGCTTATTTTGGAACTCCAAAACAGGTTTCACAGATAAATGGAAACAGAGCATACGAATCACAAATGGGAAGAATGGAGGGTTTGGCTACTGAGGCATATAGCCTTATAACTAGACAATTAGCTTTAAAAGCATCGTATTCCAGTGTTTTCAATATTGTTTGGTATGGTTTAAAACCTTTGCCATTAGGCTTTAAAGATTTAGATAAAAAGCCCACTTTAAAAAATGGCATATTTTTTTCTGATTACAAAGAAGGAATTCCCGGAGTTCAACCTGAACGCCTTGGACCTTATTGCACTACCATCAACCCACAATTTGACCAAACTATTGAATTATACAGAACCTGGCCTATGTTTGATGCTATACAGGCTGCATACAGCAACCCTGTAAAATCTCCTGACGCCTTTTTCAAAAATAAACCCAGTAAGAAATTCGATATCAAAGAGATAGATCAACTTATTTTTATAGGCTCCGAAAATTCTTTTTTAAAGTCGAAGCTCAAAACAATGGGGGTTAACTTTAGTGAAAGGAATCAACCAACTGACAAATCGTTAGTAGTTATTGACGGATCTTCAATTCAATCTTATAATGTTGATCTGAAAAATGAAAAATTGGTTAAAGAGATGTATATCAAATCAATAAATGCTGGTGCTAACGTATTAATTTGGGGAGTAACTCAGGAATCTTTAGCGGATTTGAAAGAATTTTTGCCGTATCCTTTTGAAATAGAAGCCAGAAAAGCGACTTCTTTTGTTAAACTTCAAGATGCTCCAATACTTTCCAGACTCGAAAACAGTGATTTTTATTTCTCTGAATTAATGCCCAAAGGAAAAACAGCCATGAACTTTGGACTAAAGGGGGAATTAGTTCAGCAATCAACCGTTTTATTAAGTGCCTGTAATACGGATTGGCAACAATGGAATAAACGTCCGGAAAGTTCTAAAACAGCAAGTGTTTATAGAAGTGAAACGGAAGAAAAAGGAGCAGGCGAGGTGCTAATTTCTTTTAAACATTCTAAATCCGATGTAATACTTGCGAGTTTCAATTTTGAGGATATGCCTGTTGAATCAGAAACCCCAATTCGATTAATGCTTGCAAACCTTGGTGTTAAATTCGACAATTCCATTCACGAAAGTAAGCGTGCAGTGGATGTGAATGGAAATATAATAGGATTTAAAGACGATCCAGATGGCATTAGTTTCTGGATGTTTAGTCCCCGTTCTTTAACCGATTTATTGTCTGAACCCGACATTCCTAAGCTTAGTTTGAAGATTCAAAATGTAAAAAATTTCAAAATTAAGCTGAATATGGATAAAAAAACAATCCCCGAAGCTAATATACCATTAGAAAGAGGCTGGAATAAAATAACGATTACTTTTAAAGAAAATGTTGAAGAAAATATAAGGAATATTAAATTAAAATTTAAAACGGATCAGCCTGAGTTTTTCAAGGAAATAGATTCAATGATTGAACGATAAATCATCTTCATTTCAACAATGAATCTCGAAATCGTATACCAGTGCTATGGCAGCAAAGCAATAGTAACATTAAAATTATTTAAAAAAAATAAAAAAAATGAATAAACATTTAGCACTTTTAATAATTACAATTTTTACAATAAACTCTTCTTTCTCCCAGGAGGATTTTACTAAATATATTGACCCAACAATCGGGAATGTATCAAGATTCTTAGTGCCAACTTACCCTACTATACATTTACCTAATCAAATGATGAGAATGTTCCCTATAAAAAAAGATTTTATAGAAGATCAAGTAGTTGCCTTCCCTCTTCAAGTTACTTCTCATAGAAGACAAGGAATATTACAAATGAAAGTTATAAAAGGAGCGATTACTCAAAAATCTTGGAAAGAAAAAATGACAATTGACCATGATTTAGAAATAGTTCATCCTTGGTTATATACAACCAATTTAATAGACAATAACATTTTAGTAAGTTTTACACCCAGTGAAAAATCTGCAATTTATAAAATTAATTTCCCAAAAGACACCCAAAAAAACTTACTTATTTCTGGTTCTGAGGATATGAAATTTGAAAAACAAACGAATTCTTTCACAATTATTGAAACAGCTAGCAAAGAGACAAAAGGCGATTTTGCAGTAACAAATACCATTACTATTTATGTATATGCTGAAATATTTAATGAAAAAGAGAATATTACGGATAAACTAACTTTCAATATTTCTGACTCAAATTTACAAATTACTTCCACAGACGAAGAAACAAAAACGCTGCAATTAAAATATGCTATTTCATATATAAGTACTGAACAAGCAAAAATAAATTTCCAAAAAGAAGTAGCAAACAATAGCTTCGAAAACGTAGTTACTACTGGTAAAAAACGTTGGGAAAAAGTAATCAATCAAATTCAAGTAAAAGGAGGAACAACTGCTCAAAAAAGAACATTTTACACTTCATTATACAGAACTTACGAAAGAATGATTGATATTAATGAATATGGACAATATTATAGTGGTTATGACAAAAAAGTGCACACAAGCAATCGCCCTTTTTATGTTGATGATTGGGTTTGGGATACGTATTTAGCCCAACATCCATTAAGAACCATTTTAAATCCGGAGTTAGAAAACGAAATGCTAAATTCATACACTTTAATGTATGAACAAAGTGGTTGGATGCCAACTTTTCCGCAAGTTTATGCAAATCACCTATGTATGAATGCTTATCACTCAAGTGCAATTTTTATTGATGGATATCGCAAAGGAATTAAAAATTATGATACTCAAAAAGCCTATGAAGGCATCAAAAAAAATTTATTGGAAGGTTCATTTATTCCTTGGAGACAGGGAAACCCACGTTCTGTATTAGAAGATTTTTATCATGAAAAAGGATATTTCCCTTCATTAAAAATTGGAGAAAAAGAAACCGTTTCAAATGTAGACAGTTTTGAAAAAAGACAACCAGTGCCTGTTACCTTAGGTATCAGTTACGATTTTTGGGCATTATCTGAACTTGCAAAAGAACTTGGTAACACTAAAGAACACCTTCAATTTTCACCAAAAGCAAAAGACTATAAAAACTTGTGGCATCCAAAAAACAAATTGTTTATGCCTAAAGATACTGAAGGTAATTGGGTAGATATCAACCCCAAATTAGATGGTGGAAAAGGCTATAGAGAATATTATGACGAAAATAATGGCTGGACATTTGCTTGGTCTGTACAACATGATATTGATGGATTGATTGATTTATTAGGGGGAAAAAAAGCTGCCGAAAATAGATTAGATCAACTATTTAGAGAACCTTTAGGCATTGCAAAAAACCTGTTTTTTGAAAACGGTTCAAATTCAACAGGAATGGTTGGTCAGTTTTCAATGGGTAATGAGCCTTCTTTTCATATTCCTTATTTATACAACTATTTTGGTGCTCCTTGGAAAACTCAAAAAAGAACCCGTTTTTTATTAGATGTTTGGTTTAAAGACAATATTTTTGGAATACCAGGAGACGAAGATGGAGGAGGGATGACCGCTTTTGTAGTTTTTACATCGATGGGGATTTATCCAGTAACACCAGGTTTGCCCTATTATACCATTACAAGTCCGCTTTTTGAGAAAACAGCTGTCAAACTTCAAAATGGTAAAACTTTTACGGTTTTAGCAGAAGGAGCAAGCAAACGAAAAAAATACATACAAAAAGCATTTATTAACGGTAAAGAAATTGATAGTCCATTTATTTCCCATCAACAAATTATGGAAGGTGCAACCTTAAAATTAGAATTAGGCGAATTGCCTAATAAAGAATGGGGTAAAGATGCTAAAATGCCTAAGTAGCCAATTAAAACTAAATGAAACTAAATAAAACATTACTTGCCAAATTACTTATTAGTGCTTTTTTAATATTACTAAACAATGCTATAGCAGCACAAGAACAATTACCTTATCAAAATTCAAAGTTAAAAATAGAAGAACGAATTAATGATTTGTTACCTAGAATGACTTTAGAAGAAAAAATAGCATTAGTAACAGGAGATAAAATCCCTGAAAAAGGGGTTATTGGTTCAGAAGGTATAGAACGTTTAAACATACCTGGTTTTAAAATAGAGCACGGTCCTTATGCTTTTAAAGGATGGTTTGGCCCAAATCAACCTAAAGAAATGGGGACTTATTTTCCTGTTTCTATTGCGCAAGCAAGTACTTGGGATACAGATTTAATATACAAAATAAACGCTGCAATGGCTACAGAAATGAAAGCTTCTGGAGGACAAGCAAATGCAGGACCTGCAATGAATATTATTAGAGATCCGAGAGGTGGTAGAAGTTTCGAATACTTTACCGAAGATCCTTTTTTAAACGGGGAGGTTGCCCAAGCCTACGTCTTGGGGTTACAAAGTCAAAAAGTAATGGCAAATCTAAAGCATTTTGTTTGTAATAATCAAGAGTTTAATAGACATAAATTAAATATTATTGTTAGTGAACGTGCCTTACGCGAAATATATTTACCTGGCTTTAAAAAAGCAATTCAAGAAGGTGGGGCTTGGAGTGTTATGGGGGCTTATAATAAAGTGAATGATGTGTATAGTTGCGAAAATCCTTTTTTATTGACTAAAATATTAAGAGAAGATTGGGGGTTTAAAGGATTTGTTTTGTCCGATTGGAGTGGTACGCATTCTACAGCTAATTCAGCAAATGCAGGCTTGGATGTGGAAATGCCCAGAGAACGTTGGTATGGAAAAAATTTAATAGACGCAGTAAAGAATGGAGAAGTAACAGAACAAACGATTGATAAAATGACAGGAAACCTGTTAAGAGGTATGTTTTGGTCTGGTGCTTTTGATATTAAACCTAGTTTAGATAAATCTATTTTACACAATAAAAAACATTTAGAAATAGCCAGAGAAGCATCAGCAAAAAGTATGGTTTTATTAAAAAATGATACTAAAATATTACCCCTTAATTTAAATAAAATTAAAAAAATAGCAGTAATCGGACCCAATGGTAATTACGGCATCCATTACAATAATGGGAATTATAATCCTCATTTATTCCAAGGGGGAGGCAGTGCTTATGTAGATGTTAAAAAAGATTTAATGGTAACGCCTTTTCAAGGAATAAAAAATAACGTAACTGAAGCTGTGGAAATAAATTATGCTTCAGGAACTTATGCAGAAGAGGGATGCGGAATTATCCCGGTTAAGTATCTTAAGACAGAAAATGGAAAACCAGGTTTACAAGCAACTTATTATAATAATAATTCTAATGAGCGTCAAATAATCAAAACTGAGGTTGATGAGGTTATTTACAAAGAATGGATGTCAGAAGATGATGTGCCAGAGGCTGGCATGGAAAAAAATATCCCCTCTAAATTTTCTGTGCAATGGACAGGAATTCTAACAGCACCCGCATCAAGAAACTTCACCTTTAGCATTAGAAATTCTTCTGGTAGTGCAAAACTATATATTAATGATCAATTAATTACTTCAAATAAAAAAGGAAGTTGGTCAGACTGGGTTGGAATGGGTTCTATCGAATTAGAACAAGGCAAAGAATATAAAATTAGAGCAGAATATGCTAGAACTGGTCATCGTGCAGATTTTCGTTTGGGTTGGGATTATGAAAACGTTGCTTGGTTAGAGCAGGCAAAAAAACTAGCCAAAGAGTCAGATGCAGTGATTTTAACAGTTGGACTTTCTGGACATATGGCAGAGAGAGAAGCTGGAGATAGAAATCATTTAAGATTGTTTCCAGCTCAAGAAAATTTAATTAATGAAATCGCGAAAATTAATAAAAACACTACAGTTGCCGTTTTTGCAGGTAGTGCAATTGATATGCGAAATTGGTTGCCAAATGTGTCTTCGGTGTTAATGTCTTGGTATCCAGGAGAACAAGGAGGAAATGCTTTGGCAGACGTCGTGTTTGGTAAGGTAAATCCGAGTGCTAAACTTACTATAACATTTCCTAAATCCTTAGAACAATATCCTGAAGATTTTTATTCAATTGAAGAAAGAAACATATATAAAGAAGGCATATATGTAGGGTATCGATATTTTGATAAATACAAAATAGAACCGTTATTCCCCTTTGGTTATGGATTAAGTTATACCAATTTTAATTATTCTAATTTAAAAATAAATGCCAAAAATAATAGTGCAAAAGTTGTTTTAGATATAGAAAACACAGGTGATTTTGAGGGTGCTGATGTAGTTCAGCTTTATGTAAGAGATCTAGAATCTTCTGCTGATAGACCTTTAAAAGAATTAAAAGATTTTAAGAAAGTAATTCTTAAAAAAGGAGAGAAAAAAACTATAGAATTTACTCTTTCAGAAAGTGCTTTTGCTTTTTGGGACGAAGTTTCTAAAGATTGGAAAGTAGAACCTGGAGAGTTTGAAATACTAATTGGTAAATCAAGTGAAAACATCATTTTAAAGAAAATAATCAAAATTTAAATAATTATGAAAAAATATAGTGTTATAACCCTTTTATTGCTATCACTTTTTAGCTGTAAAACTGTTGAAAAACAAGAGGTTTTAAATAAACAAAAACCCAATATCTTATTCATAATGACAGATGATCACGCATTAGCTGCCATTAGTGCTTACAAGGGTTTTCTGTCTGAAGTTGCACCAACGCCAAATATTGATAGAATAGCAAATGATGGTATGCGTTTTAACAATATGTTTTGCACCAATTCTATTTGTGGACCGTCAAGAGCATCTATCTTAACAGGTAAATATGCACATGTTAATGGTTTTTTCAAAAATGAAGGTGGAGGCGATTTTGATAGCTCTCAACAAACGTTTCCAAAAATTTTACAAAATAATGGGTATGAAACTGCGGTTATTGGAAAATGGCACTTAGGATCTGCTCCAACGGGTTTTGATTACTACAAAGTATTGTTTAACAAAGAAGGACAAGGATCGTATTTTGACCCTGTTTTTGAAGTAACAGGAGATAGTATTGTAGAAGAAACCGGTAAATTTTCAACAACCGTTATTAAAGAAGACGCCATAAATTGGTTAAAAAACAGAAAAGATTCTACAAAACCATTTATGTTGATGTATCAATTTAAAGCACCACATAGGCCTTGGGAACCAGGACCCGGTTATGAAGACTATTTAAGTGATGTTACCCTACCCTATCCTGCTACGTTTAATGATGATTATAAAGGTAGAAAAGCAGCTAAAGATGCTTGGATGAAAATCGATGGTCATATGAACAGGAAAGACGTAAAAATTAAACCACCGTCAGGATTAACAGAAGATGAGTTAATAGCTTGGAATAGTTATGGAAATAACGATGGTGAATTTTGGACTCCAGACGAAAATATGACAGATCAAGAACGTAAAAACTGGAAATACCAACATTATGTAAAAGACTATTTACGGGTTGTAAAAGCTGTTGATGATGCTATTGGAGAAATGTTAAATCATTTAGAAGCAAGCGGTTTGGCAGAAAATACCATTATTATTTACACTTCTGATCAAGGATTTTATTTAGGAGAACATGGTTGGTTTGACAAGCGTTTTATGTACGAGGAATCTATGCATATGCCTTTATTAATTAAATATCCAAAGAAAATAAAAGCAGGAAGTGTAAATAACGATTTAATTTTAAATATTGATTATGCCCCTACATTATTAAGTTTAGCAGGCGTAGCGGCCCCTAAAGATATGCAGGGGAAAAGTTTTGTGCCCGTTTTAGAAAACAGAACCCAAAAGCCTTTTAGAGATGCTGTGTATTATCATTATTACGAATATCCTTATTGGCATCACGTTCAACCACATTATGGAATTAGAACAGCCAGATATAAGTTAATCCATTACTATTATGATATGAACGAATGGGAATTATTCGATTTAGAAAAAGACCCAAATGAAACAACTAATTTATATGATAATCCAGAAAATAAAAATTTAATAGGTAAACTAAAAATTCGTTTAGAAGAGCTCAAAAAAGAAAATAAAATGGATATTTCTATGGAGGAACTTAAAAAAATGACAGACATCAGAATTGATAGACGCTATAGAGTTGAGCCTGCTAATTAACATAATCTATTATAAACCAACTCTAAACTACTTACTAATGTATTTCAAAATGCAGAAATCGATTTTTACAGCACTAAAAAACCAAAAGTGGTTGCAGGTGTTACCAGTTGGATTTATAAAGACAATATCGTTACTGCAAAAATATCAAAACCCACAACTGCACTTGTAGCGTTTTAACAAAATAGATTATGACTCAAACAAAATATAATTTCAAATCATTACGTGTTGTAATTTTAATTACTTCCTTTTTATTTACTTTCTATAATACACAAGGACAAACTACAAGCTCCAAAGATGAGATTTATTTAGTTGATTATGTAAATCCTTTAATGGGTACAGACTCGAAAAAAAGTATGTCTAACGGGAATACCTACCCAGCAATTGCTACACCTTGGGGAATGAATTTTTGGACACCAATGACTGCAGAAATGGGCAATGGTTGGGCATATAATTATGATGACGATAAGATTAGAGGCATCAAACAAACCCACCAGCCAAGTCCTTGGATAAATGATTATGCCGCTTTTTCACTTATGGCAGTTACAGGAAAACTAAAGTATCAAGAAGATGAAAGAGCTTCTTGGTTTTCTCACAAAGCAGAAACAGTTACACCATATCACTATAAAACATATTTAGCAGAGTATGATGTGGTTGCAGAGGTAACACCAACAGCTAGAGCAGCCCAATTTAAATTTACATTTCCAGAATCCGATTCTTCATACATTATGTTAGATGCATTTTTTAAAGGTTCAATGGTTAAAATTCTACCAAAACAGCGAAAAATAATTGGCTATTGTAGAAACAATAATGGCGGAGTGCCAGAGAATTTTCATAATTATTTTGTTGCCGAATTTGATAAAGACTTTGAAATTACCCATACTTGGAAGGATAATTGGGAACTTCAAGAAAATAATCTTGAAAGTGAGGGAAAACATGTTGGTGCCATTATCGGTTTTAAAACCAAAAAAGGAGAAGTTGTGCACGTAAAAGTGGCATCGTCTTTTATAAGTCCAGAACAGGCACAGATAAATTTAGATAGAGAAGTTGGAAATAATTCTTTTGAAGAAACCAAAAAGAAAGCAAAAGATGCATGGGAAAATGAATTAAGTAGAATTAAAATTGAAGATGATAATATAGATAATATTAGAACTTTTTACTCCTGCTTATATAGGGTTTTATTATTTCCAAGAACGTTTTATGAGTTTGATGCAGACAATAAAATGATGCATTATAGTCCTTATAACGGCAAAATTGAACCAGGACATATGTTTACAGACAATGGTTTTTGGGATACATTTAGAGGCGTTTTTCCTTTTTTTAATATGATGTATCCAGACCAAAATAACAAAATAATGGAAGGTTTGGCAAACACCTATAAAGAATCAGGTTGGCTGCCAGAATGGGCCAGTCCGGGTCATCGAGATTGTATGATTGGTTCAAATTCTGCATCTATTATTGCAGATGCTTATTTAAAGGGAAACATTAAAAATGAAAAGACTGCCGAAATTTTATTTGAAGCCATTCTAAAAAACGCAACTGTGGAAGAAGGAAGGCCAGTAAGATCTGTAGGAAGAGAAGGTTTGAATTATTACAACACTTTAGGGTATGTGCCTTTTGATGTCAATATTAAAGAAAATGCTGCTAAAACTTTAGAATATGCTTATGCCGATTTTACCATTGGGCAAATGGCAACAAAAATGGGTAAAAAGGATATCGCTAAAAAGTATTATGAACAATCATATCGTTACAAAAATGTATTTGACCCATCAACAAATTTAATGCGGGGTAAAAATGAAGACGGTAGCTTTCAAAGTCCTTTTGATCCTTTAAAATGGGGTGGTGCTTTTACCGAAGGAAATAGTTTACACTACACATGGTCTGTTTTTCAAGACATAGATGGATTGATAAATTTAATGGGCGGAAAAGATAATTTCATCAAACAATTAGATGGTGTTTTTACAATGCCACCAAAATATGATGCATCCTATTACGGAAAGGTAATTCATGAAATTAGAGAAATGGAAGTGGCAAATATGGGCAATTATGCGCACGGAAATCAACCTATACAACATATGATTTATTTGTATAATTATGCAGGAGTTCCGTACAAAGCACAAGATAAAATTAGAAAAGTATTAACCAATTTGTATACTCCAACACCTGATGGGTATTGTGGGGATGAAGATAATGGGCAAACTTCTGCGTGGTATGTATTTAGTGCTTTAGGTTTTTATTCTGTAACTCCAGCAACAGATGAATTTATTATTGGAAGTCCGTTGTTTAAAAAAGCAACATTACATTTAAGAAACGGAAATACCTTTAGTATAGAAGCAAAAAACAATTCTAAAAACAACTTTTACATTCAGTCTGCAAGTTTAAATAATAAGAATTATGAAAATAGTTTTATCAGATGTAGCGATATTCAAAAAGGAGGTCTTTTAGAGTTTAATGTATCGAATACTTCTAATAAAAGTTGGGGAAGTAAAGAAGAAAACCTCCCGTTTTCTATGAGTAGAAAAAAAAAGTAGTATTTTATTTTAATAATTAGTTGATTTCGAATGAAAAAAAAAACAATCCTTTTTTTAATGACGAGCATCCTTTTTTTAGGATGTTTTTCGTCAAAATCACAAGTTAAAAAACAAAACAAAACAAACAACAATCATAAACCAAACGTTATTTTTATTCTAACTGATGATCAAGGTTCTATCGATGTAAATTCTTTTGGAGCAAAAGATTTAGTCACTCCAAATATGGATTATATTGTAGAAAACGGAGCCAGTTTTACACAATTTTATGCATCACCAGTTTGTTCGCCATCAAGAGCCTCTTTATTAACGGGTAAAACGCCACAAAGAGCAGGATTATCAGGAAATGCGGTGCCAAATTCAGAAATAAAAAAAGGCCTTCCTGGAACTGAATATACCATGGCAGAAATGTTTAAAGATGCAGGATATACTACAGCACATATTGGCAAATGGCATTTAGGAGATGCACCAGACATGACACCAAACGCACAAGGTTTTGACCATTCTTTTGGACATATGGTGGGTTGTATCGATAATTATTCGCACTTTTTTTATTGGAATGGACCTAATAGACACGATTTATTTAGAAACGGAAAAGAAGTGTATTATGATGGGCAGTTTTTCCCTGATTTAATGGTAAATGAAGCTTCAAGTTTTATAGAAGAGAATCAAAAAAACCCTTTCTTTATGTATTTTGCTGTGAATATGCCACATTATCCTTATCAAGGAGATGAAAAATGGTTAGCCTATTATAATGATAAAGGGATTCCATATCCAAGAAATTTATATGCTGCATTTATCTCAACTTTAGATGATAGAATTGGCAAACTCATTAAAAAACTAGACGAATTAGGCATAAAAGACAATACTATTATTGTATTTCAATCTGACAATGGACATTCAACAGAACAACGTGCGCATTTTGGCGGAGGAAATTCAGGACCTTACAGAGGTGCAAAATCGAGTTTATTTGAAGGAGGAATTAGAGTGCCTGCAGCCATAACCTGGGCAAAAAAAATTAAAAAAGGTGAAATTAGAAATCAGTTTGCAGTAAACACAGATTGGCTACCAACACTAGCAGAATTGTGTGGAATTAAACTTGATATACAAAATCTAGATGGTAAAAGTTTAGTTTCCATCATCAATAATGAAACTGAACTAACGAAACATACAGAAGGTTATTGTTGGCAATATCAAGATATGTGGGTGGCTCGTAAAGGAAAGTGGAAATTATTAGGAAATCCAAAAGACACAAGTGATGAAAAAAATCAATTAAAGGAAAAGAGATTTCTAGTAAATCTTGATGATGATATAGGTGAAACTATAAATCTGGCAAAAAAATATCCTAATAAAGTTATAGAATTAGAAAAGCAATACCTCAATTGGCTTGAATTCAACAAAAATTAAAATAAAAAAGCTGCTTTATATTTTAACACTTTCAATTATTATAATTAGATGTTCAAGTTCTAATGAGAATCTGGAAATGCTAATAAAAATTACAATTTAAGTTAGGTAAGATTTTTATAAATAGCTATTTTTTTATTAAACGCTTTAATTATGATACACTTTAATTTAGAAAGTCTTCTTTTTTTGTTGTAATAAATTTTTATGTAATCAACTATTTTAAATCCCTTTTGCTCTTTTGATATCCGTATATTGTAATAATAAATTAATGCGGTTTCTAGCGATTAAAAAAATATGTACTGCATTATACAATCAAATTATTTTATTACCCATGCTTGCAATTACTTTACAAGAGTGGCTAACCTATAATTTTCAATTGTAAAAACTATTCTTACAAATTTAGTAGCTCCTTTAAATCACCTAATTTATTAGAGAGTAATTGATTCCGTTTAAAAAAACTTTGTTTTTTTTTAATAATAAACCTCTAATATTTTAGCATTTGTTGCTTTTAATACTATTATTTTGTTGTTAGCGGGTATTAATATTGTTTCTCCGGTATTTAATAAAAATGTGTTTTCATTTGAAATAATTTCGGCTGAACCTTCAACACACATATAAATAATAAAAGAATCTATGTAACTATAATCTTTTTCAACAGTATCACTTATATCTAATATATTCGTTCTAAAATAAGGAGAATGCACTAATTTATTTGAAGTATTTTTTTTGAATTCATATTTAGTTTTATACGATTCATATACCTCATAATCAATTACATCAATTGCTAAATCATTATGTAATTCACGTTTATCACCAGTTTTTTCATCTACTCTATCATAATCATAAATACGATAGGTGATGTTAGAAGTTTGCTGAATTTCTGCTAACAAAACTCCTGAACCAATGGCATGCACACGACCTGTAGGAATGTAAAAAGTATCTCCTTTTTGTACATCTTCGTGGTGCATTACATTTAGAATGGTATTATTTTCTAAATGTTTATTATATTGCTCTTTATCAATTTTTTCATCAAAACCAACTATTAATTCTGCATCGTCATCAGCTTGCATTACATACCACATTTCATTTTTTCCAAACGAGTTGTGCCGCTTTTTTGCAACCTCATTGCTTGGATGCACTTGAATTGACAATGTTGTTTTAGCATCTATAAATTTAATTAATAACGGAAAATCTTCTCCGAATTTTTCATAAACAGTTTGTCCAACAAAATCACCTTTAAATTCTTTAATTAAATCTCTTAGAGTTTTCCCTTTTAAAGCACCTTCTGCAACAACAGTTTCATCGCCAGAAACATCAGAAATCTCCCAAGATTCGCCAATATTTTCTTCTGTATATTGTTTATTCAATTCAGTTTTTAATTTTTCTCCGCCCCAAATTCTGTATTTATAAAGTGGTGTAAATTGTAAAGGATATAGTTTCATTTTCTGTTAGTTATATTAATTTTCGTTTTAATACGCCTTGATAATGTGGTGATTTGTTTTTATGCAACCACTCTAGCAAGTTTTTTCTTAATTCTTCTGCTTTTTGTTGGTATTTATTACCATCTGGATTTCCCCCTAAAAGATTAGTCATTTCATACGGATCTTCATTTAAATTATACATCGCATTCAATACTTTTGAATTTTCAGTATATGGTACCATCAATTTCCATCCGTCTTTTACAATCATATAATTTGGAGATGTTGGTCCTCTATAATTCCATTCTGTAACCACATAATTACCATGATTGGTTTCTTTATGTTCGATTAGATCTCGTAAACTCTCTCCATCAGATTTGTAAGTACCGATTTGTAAATAATCCATTATTGTGGCAAATAAATCCACATTAGAAACATACCTATCAACTTTAGTGTTTGCTTTTATCTCATTAGGCAATCGCATCAATAATGGGACATGAGAAGACTCCTCGTAAAACACATTTTTTTCACGCATACCATGAGCTCCTAACATTTCACCGTGGTCACTCGTGAAAATTATTAAAGTATCATCTGTAAGTCCTGTTTCATCTAACTTATCTAATATTTTACCCACCCAATAATCTAATTCAGAAATTAATCCATAATAATTGGAAATCATGTATTTTATCTTTTCCTTATCAGCAAACTGTGTTAATTTTTCTCTGCCATTTGCATTTTTATAAGGAGAGTTTTGCATATCGTCATTGATGCTTTCTGGAACTTTCATATCTTTTGCAGGATACATACCATAATAAGGTGCAGAAGAAATCATTGGTGCATGAGGCAAATGAAAAGAGGTAGTAATACTAAAAGGTTTGTCTTTTAAACGCTCTATGGCATTTATGGTTTTTTTAGCGTAAAAGGCTGTGATGGTATGCTCTTTTGGAATTGATGATTTTCCGTGAAAATCAGGTTGAGAAAGCTTTTTGTTTTCTATTTTAACTTGAGCATACGTTTTTCCGTAGTTCACATCCATAGGATCTGGGATGTATGGTCTTTTAGTAAAGTTGTCTAATAATTCGCCAGATTTAGGCTCTCTTTTTGGAAAAACATCGTTTAAATAATCTTGATACATATAACTCTGACCCCCATGGTCAAACATATATTTACCATTTTTTGCGTATTTATTTTCATTTTTATAAACCACAGCATGCGAAGTTAGCACATGCCATTTGCCATAGTATTCTGCATGATATCCTTTTTCTGTAAGAATTTCATCAAAAGTTTTCATAGCCATTACTGGCTCTTTATCATAATAATACGTTTTATCATTATCAGTAACACCATTTGTATTAATGGTAGTTCCTGTTAAAATACAAGACCTTGCTGGCCCACAAACAGCAACTGGAGTATAGGCATTTTTAAAATAGGCACCTTGTTTTGCTAATCGATCTAAATTAGGTGTCTTTAAAATTGAATTGCCTGCAATGCTAACTGCATCATACCTTTGTTGGTCTGTTATTATAAATAGTAAATTTTTCTTTTTTTGTGCAAGACAATTACCTTGAATTTGAGTTAATAAAAGTGTGATTAAAATAAATTTTAATGAAGCATTCATTTATAATTTATTGTTTTAAAAAGTTTAATTGTCTGTATTTATTTTCTTTATTTTGAGTTAGTAACTCATACATTATATTTTTACTTTTTCTTAAAAAAAACAATCGTACATCTTGATTGTTTGACGTTATTTTTATTGAATCATTTTCAATTTTATAAACAAACTCAATTGTATTCATATTCATTTTTTGTTCACCTTTCCCATTTTCCTTAAAAATTAATAGTTCATTTTTAAATTTCCATGAGCCAATAATCTTATCTTCAGTGAGGTTTATTAAGGGATATTGATTTTCTAATTGCTTGTCTAATGCTAGTTTAATTGTATCTAAATTTTTATTTTTAAGCTGAAACTCTTCAATAAAAAGTGCAGCAATTTCTAGAACACTTTTCTTAAAAACATCAGGATAAATAGCCGCCAAACAGGTATGATTAATACTGTCATAAAGTATCACTTTTGCTTTGCCTCCTGCCTCTCTAATTTTATCCGCAAATTTTATACTTTGCGTGAAGTGACACAACCTGTCTTCTTTTCCATGCAATAAAAGTGAAGTAGGTGGATTTTCTTTTAAATTATAAAATGCAGATGCTATTTTACTTTTTTCTTTGGTATCTAACCCATAAATTTTTCTTGCTTCACTATTGGGAAATGGAGATTGTTTTTCATCATGGTCTACTAAGTTATACATTCCCTCTGCACCTATATAAACCTTACAATTTGGATATTTTTGAGCCATAACTGCAGATAAAGTGGATCCTGCTGAGGCACCTCCAAAACCAATTCTTGTAATGTCTGCATTAAATGCATCAGCATTATCAAAAAACCATTGAACAGAAGCTTCTAAATCGTTTATAGCATCTGCAAATGTTGCATTATTTCCTTTACAACGATAAGCTAAACCAACATAAATTACACCAAGCTCATTAACTAAAAAGTTTGCATCACCTGAAATTGTTGCAGGAGGTACTTCTTTTTGGTCACCTCCATTCCATCCACCTCCATGTACAAAGAAATATACAGGACTTTTACCTATAGTTTTTTTTGGTAGTTTTATACGAATAGGAATATCATAACCCCCTGCTTTAACTGCTATAGTATCAATTATTTTTTGAGCAGTGGTATTTAAAAAAAAACAGCAATTTAAAATTAAAAGTGTTTGCTTAATTACTTTCATAAAATTAATTTACAAATTCTGCATAAGGTCTATTAGGAAAAGACTTTAAACTTTTTATTAATAGTTTTTTTAGTTCTTCCGCTTTTTCTGTATTGTTTTTAAAAATATTTTTTGTTTCTCGAGGATCTTCAACTAAATTAAATAATTGATCAGCATCAAAATACAAAGGGTTGTTTGTTGAAGCAAAATTACCAAGATGTGCGTTTCTTACATAATATGGAAACTTTAATTTTTCACCTTTCCAACCATTAAATTCAAGACCCTTCTCTATTTTTTTCTGAGTTTGATTGTTATACCTAATTGCAATATACTTCCAATCTTTAGTCATAACCCCACGCGCATAACCCAACTCAAAAAATAAATGTTCATGAACTGGATTTTTTTCTCCTTTTAAAACATTTTTAAGACTTACCCCATCATAGTTGAGTTTTTTTTGTGCTTCTTGTAAATTGACACCTACTAGGTCTAAAAAAGTTGGAGTATAATCAATGTTTTGAACAAGTTCGTCATAGGTCTGGTTGGGTTTTATACCATTTGGCCAATGCATCATGAGAGGTATTTTAATTCCACCTTCGTATAAGGTAGTTTTACCTCCATTATAATCACCATGGTCAGATGCAATTACTATTAAGGTGTTTTCATAAATCCCTTCTTCTTTCAGCTTTTTTACAATTGCCCCAACAGCGTGGTCAAACCAACGTAACCAAGCATGTGCAACATCTTTATCTAGATTTTTTACTTCTTCTAATATTTGAGCTCTTGTAGGTAAGTATGAATAAAAAATGTCTTTATAACCCTCTCCCGTAAATTTAGGATTTGCATCTAAACCAAAAACATATTTCCCATTCTTTTTAATCCAAGGAGCAGGGCCGTGAGGAATGGTTTCACTATAATATAAATAAAAAGGATTTTTTTTATTTTCATCAATAAAATCTAGAGCTGCTTTATTTTTCCACTCCACATTATGAACATTTATGGAATCATTAAAAAGTTCTCTTAAATTACCCG
>ERZ888423.1040-NODE-1040-length-26005-cov-105.873680_pt1 | contig 26005 bp, 24 predicted proteins | sample MGYA00520523_ERZ888423 | MGnify/ENA primary metagenome ERZ888423 (study PRJEB32303, sample SAMEA104408611) | aquatic metagenome | biome: Brackish water; feature: Pelagic; material: water | place: Baltic Sea | collected 2014-06-08T10:24:00 | depth 30,27 m ...
GGGCTGGGTGCCCCTGATGGGCTGGCTGGCCTGGAAGAGCCTGCCCTGGAAGCGGCTGGCCCTGGCGATCAGCCTTGCCGTGCAGGGGATCTTTGCAATCGCCACCCCCTGGCTCTGGGAGCACGGCCTGCGCCCTCACCAGCGAGACAGGCTCACCCTGTTTCTCGATCCCTCCCAGGATCCCCTCGGCGGCGGCTATCACCTGCTGCAGAGCACAGTGGGCATCGGCTCGGGGCAGATCTGGGGAACAGGCTTGATGCAAGGCTCCCTCACGAAGCTGCGATTTATCCCAGAGCAACACACCGATTTCATCTTCAGCGCCCTTGGCGAGGAAACCGGTTTTCTCGGCTCGGTGCTGGTGGTAGCCGGCTTCGCCCTGCTGATGGCGCGCCTGCTGCAGATCGCAGGACGGGCCCGCAGCGACTACGAGGCCCTGGTGGTGGTGGGAATTGGGGCGATGCTGATGTTCCAGGTGGTGGTGAACATCAACATGACCATTGGCCTCGGTCCCATCACCGGCATCCCCTTGCCCTGGCTCAGTTATGGAAGATCCGCCATGTTGGTGAACTTCATCTCCCTTGGGCTGTGCGCCTCAGCCGCCCGCCGGGGCCGCACGAGCCAGGGCCGCTGGTGAGCCTGGCCGACCTGCGACGTTGTTTGGCTGAAGGGGTGCCAACCGGAGTTGGCAACGAGGACTGCGCGCGGCGGCAGTGGTGGGCAGCCCTGGCCACCCTGCAGGAGGATTTCCTGCTGCCCCGCCAACCCCTCCAGGGCCTATGGCTGGCCGCGCCACTGCCCGCCCTCTATGAACCCGCCCTGTTGCAGCAGCTGCAGGGCTGGGTGTGGGCCCCAAGCGATCTAGATGGCCTGCTGCCCAGCCCGGCACCCCTGCTGCCAGGAGCCGGCAAGCCAGCTCCATGCGGCAGCTTTCAGCGGCTAGCCCTGGCGGAGGAGGACGGCACCGACCCCCTCCTGCTGGTGATCACCCCCCAGCTACAGGTAGCCCTTTGCCTCGATGGCCCGGCTGAAGCCCGGCGCCTGATTGTGCGCTTCGACCCAGAGGCCCTGTCCGAGGCCCTAGGCCTTATTCATGGCCGCCTACTGAGCCAGGATCCCGCTGCCTCGGCAGACCTGCGCAGCGCCCTAGAGCGACTGGGGCCCCTGCGCAGCGACGACCAACTGGGCTTGCGCTTCTGGCCGCGGCTGGGGGAACGGCTAGCCGCCATGGCCCCCAGCCTCACCCTGCAGCCCCTGGTGCATGGCGGCAGCGATCGCCCATCTCAGTCGCGGGTGCGCCAGGCAAGCGACACCCCGAGAGCTGTGAGCAGCGAACTAGCTCTGCTTGAGGCCCTCACCCACGAAGTGCGCACGCCGCTCGCCACGATCCGCACCCTGATCCGCTCCTTGCTGCGGCGCGGCGACCTGCCCCCGGTGGTGCGCCAGCGCCTAGAGCAGATCGACAGTGAATGCAGTGAGCAAATCGATCGCTTCGGCCTGATCTTCCTGGCGGCTGAGCTGCAGCGACAACCGAGCAGCGAAAAGCCCCTTAAAAGCCACGCCCTGGCCCGCACCGACCTCAGCGCAGTGCTGAACCAGCAAAAGGAGTTGTGGCAGCGGCAACTGGCGCGCCGCGGTCTGGAGCTGGACCTTGCTGTCGCCGGCGGTCTGTCGCCGGTGCTGAGCGACCCGGCCCGGCTCGAAACCATGCTCGGCGGCTTGATCGACCGCTTCAGCCGAGGCCTACCCAGCGGCAGCCGCGTAACCGTGAGCCTGCTGCCAGCCGGAACCCGCCTGAAGCTTCAGCTCAGCAGCGAGGGCCACGATCCCGCCGAGAACGACGGAGTAGGGAACGGCGAGCAGCGCGAGCTGGTGGGACCGGTGCTGAGCTGGAACCCCACCACCGGCAGCCTGCAGCTGAGCCGCCAGGCCACCCAGCGGCTGTTCCACAGCCTGGGAGGTCGCCTCACCGAGCGCAACGGCAGCGGCTTGACCGTGTTTTTCCCGGTTTGCTGAAGGGCCGGTTTGTTGACGGGTGTGAAGAGTGCGGCAGAAGCCCCGATCCGGTCAAAAACACGGTGCTAGTTTCCGGCTGAAACGTTCCAAAGCCATGGCAGCGACGGTGCTCAGCGGTCAACTCCCGAAGTACATCGGCAGCACCGGCGGCCTGCTGAACTCTGCTGAAACTGAGGAGAAATACGCCATCACCTGGAGCAGCCCGAAGGAGCAAGTCTTCGAGCTGCCCACCGGTGGCGCGGCCCACATGAATGCGGGCGAAAATCTGATGTACTTCGCCCGCAAGGAGCAGTGCCTCGCCCTAGGCACCCAGCTGCGCACCAAGTTCAAGCCCCGGATCGAGGACTACAAGATCTACCGGATCTTCCCTGGCGGTGACACCGAGTTCCTGCACCCCAAGGACGGCGTTTTTCCCGAGAAGGTCAACGAGGGTCGCCCCATGGTTGGTCACAACCCCCGCCGCATCGGCGCCAACCAGAACCCCGCCAATCTCAAGTTCACTGGCAAGAACACCTTCGACGCTTGAGCTGCGTTGACCAACCCCTATAAAGGCGGGGCCAGGCGCCCCGTTTTTTTTGCCTGCCCGCTTGTCCGATGCCCAGCCCCGATCGCGATGGCTTAGCCCAAGAGGCTTTTCTCGAGGCAGTCGCGGCTGGCCACAACTTCATCCCCCTCTGGAAGCGCTGGCCTGCTGATCTGGAAACCCCGCTCACCGCCTGGCTGAAGGCCGGAGCGGGCAGCAGTCATGGCGTGCTGCTGGAGTCGGTGGAGGGTGGTGAGCGCATCGGCCGCTGGAGCTTTGTGGTGTCTGACCCGCTCTGGACCCTCACCAGCCGGGGCGACCAAAGTGTGCGCCAGTGGCGCACTGGCTCCGAGGAGCGGCTGCAAGGCAACCCCTTCGACCTGCTGCGCCAGTGCCTAGAGCCCCTATCCAGCCCGCCGATCCCCGGTCTGCCACCGGTGGGCCAGCTATTTGGCTTCTGGGGCTACGAGCTGATCCGCTGGATCGAACCCAGCGTGCCGGTGCATCCGGCCGCCGAGGGTGCACCGCCTGATGGCTGCTGGATGCTGGCCGACAGCCTGCTGGTGTTCGACCAGGTGAAGCGCCAGATCACCGCGGTGGCCTACGCCGATTTGAGTGGCGGCCAGGATCCGCAGGCTGCCTACGCCGCGGCCGCAGCCCGCATCCAGGCCCTGGAGGAGCGCATGCACGGCCCCCTGCCCGGCGCCGGCACCCCCCTGAACTGGCACGACGCCACTGCCGCTGACATCGCAGCCAATTTGCGGACCACCAGCAACGTCGCTCAGGAGGCCTTCGAGGCAGCCGTGAGCCGCGGAGAAGGGCACATCGAAGCTGGCGACGTGTTCCAGCTGGTGCTCAGCCAGCGGCTGGAAACCCGCATCGATCGCGATCCCTTCGAGCTCTACCGCAGCCTGCGGATGGTGAATCCTTCGCCCTACATGGCGTTTTTCAACTTCGGCGGCTGGTATCTGATCGGCTCCAGTCCGGAGGTGATGGTGAAGGCAGAACCAACGGCCGCAGGGGGAGTGAAGGCTTCTTTGCGGCCAATCGCAGGCACGCGCCCCCGGGGCGCCGATGAGGCCGAAGACCTGGCCCTGGAGGCGGAGCTGCTGGCTGATCCCAAGGAGCGGGCCGAGCACGTGATGCTGGTGGATCTGGGCCGCAACGACCTGGGCCGCGTCTGCCAGCCAGGCACCGTCAAGGTGAGCGAGCTGATGGTGATCGAGCGCTACTCCCACGTGATGCACATCGTGAGCCAGGTGGAGGGTCTGCTGGCCGAGGGCGAAACGGTGTGGGACCTACTGATGGCCTCCTTCCCCGCCGGTACGGTCAGTGGCGCTCCCAAGATTCGGGCTATGCAGCTGATCCACGCCCTGGAGCCCGACGCCCGAGGCCCATACTCCGGGGTGTACGGCGGGGTAGACCTGGCCGGCGCACTCAACACCGCTATCACCATCCGCACGATGGTGGTGCTGCCCCACGCCGAAGGGGGCTGGCGTGTGCAGGTGCAAGCCGGCGCTGGAGTAGTGGCCGACTCCAAGCCCGAGCTCGAATACCAGGAAACCTTGAATAAAGCCCGCGGCATGCTCAAAGCCCTGGCCTGTCTGCTGCCGGCCCAGCCATGAGCGCCCCTCTGCTGCTTAAGGGTTTTGAAGTGGAGCTCTACACCGGCCGTGCCGATGGCACGGTGGTGGGCTGCAGCGCCGAGGCTGCGGCCGCCCTCGATGGGTTCGTAACCGAGCCTGATTGCCGCAACCTCGAATACATCACTCCCCCAGATGCCGACTACTCCCGGCAACTGCAACTGCTGCTCGAGCCCCGCCAGCGGCTGCGCCGCTGGCTCGCTAACCGCAATCTCACCCTGCTGCCCGGCAGCACCCTGAGCCTGGGGGACAGCCAGCGTTTTGAGCGCTCAGATCCGGCCAATCCGTATCACGGCTACATCGAGGCCACCTACGGCACCAAGGTGGTTACAGCCAGTGTGCACATCAATCTGGGGCTCACCGCAGACCACGGCCTCGAGCCAATGACCAGCCTGTTTGCGGGCCTGCGCCTGATGCGCTGCGAAGCGTCCCTACTACTGGCCCTCAGCGCCAGCTCGCCCTTTCTCGACGGGGCGGTAACCACTGCCCATTCCCAGCGCTGGCTGCAGTTTCCCCTAACGCCAGTAGAGGTGCCCCTCTTCCTGGACCACCAGCACTACATCAGCTGGATGGGCGAGCAACTGGCCTTGGGCACCATGCAAAACGTGCGCCATCTATGGACATCGGTGCGGCCCAACGGCGACAACCGGCCCCACGACCTCAACCGTCTGGAGATTCGCATTTGCGATCTGGTCACCGATCCGCTCGTGCTGCTGGCAATAACGGCCTACGCCGAACTGCGCCTGCAGCAGTTGATGCGAGCACCGGAGCGCTACGACCCACTCCACACCAGCAGCCTGGGCCCATCCCAACTAGCGGCCCTCGCCGATGCCAACGATCGGGCCGCAGCCCTATCCAGCCTGGACGCCACCGTGATGCACTGGCGCAATGGGGCTCCAATCCAGGCCCGAACTTGGCTGGCTCAGGAGCTGGCCGATCTAGCTCCGCTTGCCGAAGAGCTGGGGCTGACCAAGGTGCTAGCCCCCCTCCAGGGCGTCCTCAACCACGGCAACCAGGCAATGACCTGGTTGGCCGGGCACCGGGCTGGGCTGCCGATCCCGACCCTGCTCAGTCAGACCATCGAGGCGATGGCAAACCAGGAAGCGGAGCTGCTTGAGGCAATCGCCACAGACGGGATGTCTGACCCTTTGGGATGATCGAAAAACATTCCGCTGCTAATCCAGCTCCCATGCGGCAGCCCACGCCCACCCCCGCTAATGCCACCGAGGTCTTACCGGCATCTCAGCGGGTCACGCGGCTGCTGGGCGAGCGGCTCGAATTGGTCGAAGAGCTCTGGGAAACGGTGCTTCGCAGCGAGTGCCCCCCCGGGCAGGCCGAACGGCTACTGCGCCTGAAGCAGCTCAGTGACCCCAACGAGGCTGATGTCTCCGGGACGATCGTGCAGCTGATCCGCGAAATGGATCTAGCCGAGGCAATCGCCGCGGCCCGGGCCTTTTCGTTGTACTTCCAGCTGGTCAACATCCTCGAGCAACATATCGAGGAGGACAGCTACCTCGACAGCCTCAAAAACCAGGAGAATGGTCCTAGCGATCCCTTCCTGCCGGCCCTGGCCAACCAGAGCGACCCGGCCACCTTCCGCCAACTATTCGCCCGCCTGCGCAGCCTGAATGTGCCTCCGGCCCAGCTGGAGAAGCTGCTGCGCAATCTCGACCTGCGGTTGGTGTTTACCGCCCACCCCACCGAGATCGTGCGCCACACGGTGCGCCACAAGCAGCGGCGCGTGGCCAGCCTGATCCAGAAGCTGGAACAGGGGAGCGGCCTCAATGGCCTAGAGCGTCAAGGCCTGCGACTCCAGCTGGAGGAGGAGATCCGGCTCTGGTGGCGCACCGACGAGCTGCACCAGTTCAAGCCGACGGTGCTCGACGAGGTCGACTACGCCCTGCACTACTTCCAGCAGGTGCTCTTCGATGCCATGCCCCAGCTGCGCGATCGCATCCGCGCCGCCTTGAAGCTGAGCTATCCAGACGTAGAGCCGCCACGGGATTCGTTTTGCACCTTTGGCTCCTGGGTGGGATCAGACCGGGACGGCAACCCCTCTGTGACCCCTGACATCACCTGGCGCACCGCTTGTTATCAACGCCAGCTGATGCTGGAGCGCTACTTGAGGGCGGTGACGGAACTGCGCGACCAGCTCAGCATTTCGATGCAGTGGAGCCAGGTGAGCCCGGCCCTGTTGGAGTCGCTGGAAATGGACCGGCTGCGCTTCCCCGAGATCTATGAAGCGCGGGCAGCCCGCTATCGCCTCGAGCCCTACCGGCTCAAGCTGAGCTACACCCTGGAGCGGTTGCGGCTAACCCACCAACGCAACCAGCAACTGGCCGATGCCGGCTGGGAGTCTCCCTGCGATGGCAGTGCACCGCCGCCGCCGATGGGGGGCAGCATGGCGCCCGCTCCCACCCAGGAGCTGCACTACAGCACGGTCGATGAATTCCGTTACGACTTGGAGTTGATCCAAGACAGCCTCGAACGCACCAGCCTCAGCTGCGAATCGCTGCAGCATCTAATTAGTCAGGCCCAAATCTTCGCTTTCTGCCTGGCCAGCCTTGACATCCGCCAGGAGAGCACCCGCCACAGCGATGCTCTTGACGAGCTCAGCCGCTACTTGCAGCTAGCCGTGCCCTACGGCGAGATGGATGAAGCCCAGCGGGTCGAGTGGCTGCTCAGCGAAATCCAAACCCGCCGTCCCCTGCTGCCGCCCACGGCCAAATGGAGCGTCGCCACAGCCGAAACCTTTGCCGTGTTCCGGATGCTGCAGCGGCTGCAACAAGAATTCGGATCGCGCATCTGCCGCACCTACGTGATCTCGATGAATCACACGGTGTCCGATTTACTGGAGGTGCTGCTGCTGGCTAAGGAGGCTGGCCTGGTAGACCCACTAGCCCAGCGAGCGGGCCTACTCATAGTGCCTTTGTTCGAAACAGTGGAGGATCTTCAGGGAGCTCCAGCGGTGATGGGCACCCTTTTCCGGCATCCCTTCTACCGGGCCCTGCTGGGCAGCGACGGTGGCCAACCGCTTCAGGAGGTAATGCTGGGCTACTCCGACAGCAATAAGGATTCGGGATTCCTGTCCAGCAACTGGGAAATCCACAAGGCCCAAATCGCCCTGCAGCGTCTAGCCATCGAGCACGGTGTGGCTCTGCGCATCTTCCACGGGCGCGGCGGCTCGGTGGGCCGCGGCGGTGGTCCCGCATACCAAGCCATCCTGGCCCAGCCCAGCGGCACCCTCAGCGGCCGCATCAAGATCACCGAACAAGGGGAGGTGCTGGCCTCCAAATACTCCTTACCAGAACTGGCGCTCTACAACCTGGAAACTGTCACAACCGCCGTACTGCAGAACAGTCTGGTGAGCACACCCGTTGATGCAACCACCAGCTGGAACGAGCTGATGGGCCGGCTGGCTGCCCGCTCCCGCGACCACTACCGGGCCCTGGTACATGACAACCCTGACCTGGTGGCCTTCTTCCAGCAGGTGACCCCAATTGAAGAGATCAGCAAGCTACAGATCTCCAGTCGTCCGGCCCGCCGTAAAAGTGGCGCCAAGGACCTCTCAAGCCTGCGGGCCATCCCCTGGGTGTTCGGCTGGACCCAGAGCCGCTTCCTGCTGCCCAGCTGGTTTGGGGTGGGAGCAGCCCTGCAGGAGGAGCTCGACCAGGATCCCGGTCAGCTGGAACTGCTGCGCCTGCTATACCAGCGATGGCCGTTTTTCCGCATGCTGATCTCCAAGGTGGAGATGACTCTCTCCAAGGTGGATCTCGACTTGGCCCACCACTACGTCCAGACTCTGGGCCGCAGCGAAAACCGCGAGGCATTTGAGGCGATCTTCCAAGAGATCGCTGCCGAGTTCGGCCTCACCCGCGATCTAGTGCTGACGATCACTGGCCACAGCCGACTGCTGGATGGCGATCCAGCCCTGCAGCTTTCGGTGGATCTGCGCAATCGCACTATTATTCCCCTCGGTTTTCTGCAGGTGGCCCTGCTGAGGCGTCTGCGCGACCAAAATCGCCAGCCACCGATGAGCGAAGCGAGCGCCCCCAGCTACGACGACGGGCGCACCTACAGCCGCAGCGAGTTGCTGCGGGGCGCCCTACTCACCATCAACGGCATTGCGGCGGGCATGCGCAACACCGGCTAATCACAGCTCTGGACTCCCTCTTGATCCCGTTCCGCCGCCAGCCCCAAGCCCCGCGCCTGAGGGAGGGTTATCACCTACTGGCCGATGGTCTGCAGCCCAATGCCGAAACCCTCAACCAGCTGCTGCTGGCAGCAGGGGATAAGCCCCGTCAGCCCGAGCGCTGGCAACGGGTGTTAGAGCTGAGCATCTGGCACCAAGGCGTTGTGGGGCCCAAAGGCCAGCTGGTGGGTTTTGTAAGGGCCACAAGCGACCTAGCCCTCAACGCCAACCTCTGGGACCTTTGCGCCGATCCCACCGATCCTGCCGAGGGGGAAATCCTAGCGGTGTTGGTTCATGGCGCCCTGGATCGGTTGCGCCGGGAGTTAGCGGGGTGCAGTATTTCTCTCTCAGCACCGCCCCAGGCCCTTGCCGCTCTGGAGCACTACGGATTTGCGATAGATCCAGGGGGCATCCGCGCTATGGGGCTAAAGCTGAATAGCTGATTTAAAGCCGCCTCAGGCTATTGGGAGCGGTGGGGTGACGAGCATGGAGGGACTCGAACCCCCGACCCTCAGAACCGGAATCTGATGCTCTATCCAACTGAGCTACATGCCCATAACGGCACCCCGCCTGGCCTACCTTAACCGCTCACCGCATCAGACCTATCCGGCTGCATCGCCTGGAGCTGCTGCGTTTCCGCAATATCAGTCGGCTGGAGCTGAGCCTGGAGGCTCCCCGGCTGCTGGTGGTCGGGGCCAATGGCGAGGGCAAATCCAACCTGCTGGAAGCGGTGGAATTACTTGGCTGCCTGCGCTCCCACCGCACCAGTAGCGATCGTGATTTGATCCAGCACGGCGAGGCCAGCAGCCAGGTGCGCGCCCTCACCAGCGGCGGGGACCAGCTGCAGCTGGAGCTGCGCCGAAGTGGCGGCAGGCAGGCCCAGCGCAACGGCAAGCAGCTGGAGCGCCAGCTCGACCTGCTGGGTTCGCTGCGCTGCGTGGGCTTCAGCGCCCTCGACCTCGAGCTGGTGCGGGGCGAACCGGCCGGCCGGCGTCAATGGCTCGACCGGGTGGTGCTGCAGCTCGAGCCTCTCTACGGCGACCTGCTGAGTCGCTACGGCCGACTGCTACGCCAGCGCAGCCAGTTGCTGCGGCGCGGCCTGGGGGGGGCCAGCCTGCTGGCCCTACTCGACACCTTTGATCTGCAAATGGCCGTGATCGGCACCCGCTTGCACCGGCGCCGCTTCCGGGCGATCCGGCGCCTCGAGCCCCTGGCCGCAGCCTGGCAGGAGCGGCTCAGCGGCGGCCGTGAACAGCTGCAACTGAATTACCAAAGCGGCACCGTCTTGGCGGGAGAGGAGGCTGAGGAGCCTTGGCGTCAATCCCTGCTTGAGCAGCTACAGCTGCAACGCCAGGAGGAACTGCGGCTGGGCCAATGCACGGTGGGGCCCCACCGGGACGAACTAGAGCTGGCCCTAGCCGGCCAACCGGCCCGCCGCTATGGCTCGGCTGGCCAGCAGCGCACATTGGTACTGGCTCTCAAGCTGGCTGAGCTCGAGCTTGTGGGCTCCGTCCTGGGGGAGCCACCCCTGCTGCTCCTCGACGATGTGCTCGCCGAGCTAGATCCGGAGCGGCAACAATTGCTGCTCGAGGCGGTGGGCGAAGGTCACCAGTGCCTGGTGAGTGCCACCCACCTGGGAGCCTTCAGTGGGGGCTGGCAGGCCGCAAGCCAGGTGGTGAGGATGCGCGCCGGCCAGCTCGATCCGAAGATGCCAACTGACTTGGTCGGCTAGGCCTAGCCACCTAGTTGACAGCGTATGGTTGGGAGCTTGTTTGGTCGGATTCGATGACCCAGACCCTGCCCTGCCTCCACCCGAACCCGGGATGGACCGAGGCCCCTGCTGCAATCACCGCAGCCTCTCCCCTGCCTCACCAGATTTCCGAAACGGTCGGGAAACACTGTATTCTTGAGCTATACGGTTGCGACAGCGCCAAGCTCGACGACGAAGCTTTCCTGAGGGACACCATCACCGCAGCAGCGAAGCGTGCCGGTGCCACCCTCCTAAACCTGATCACCCACCGGTTCGAACCCCAAGGGGTTACGGGATTGGCCCTACTGGCCGAATCTCATATCTCGATCCACACCTGGCCTGAATCGGGCTACGCGGCGGTTGATGTGTTCACCTGCGGTGATCACACGATGCCGGAAAAAGCCTGTGCGGTGCTCGCCGCCGAGCTTTCAGCCAACGACCACAAGCTCACCAGCTTCCGCCGCGAAACGCCGCCGTCGATTGCTGAGAGCCCACGGGATCCGTTGCACGGGCACGGATTCACTGCCGCGGTGACCCTCTGAGCTCGGCGGTCTAATCACCGGTTACTTGGCGCCGAGATCCCGGTTGAGCTTGCCGCTCACCAGCCCCTCGAGATCAAGCCCCACGGCGCTAAAGCCCAAATCCAGAAAGGCGGCCACCAGCGCCTCTCTGGGTTCTGGCTGGGCCCAAAGGCCCAGGGCCTGCTCCAATTGGGAGGCGGGCAATTCAATCCGAGCCGTCTGGCCCTGGGAGCGCACGCGCACCTGGGTCCAGCCCCGTGCAAGCAACCAGGCTTCCGCTGCAGCCACCCGCTGCAGCAGCTCCGCCGTGATCGGTTCGCCGTAGGGAAAGCGGGAAGCCAAACATGGCTGGGCCGGCTTGTCCCACCAGGGCAATCCCAGGGCCCGAGAAAGCTGGCGTACGCCGGCCTTGTCGAGGCCCACCTCGGCCAGAGGCGAACGCACTCCGAATTCCTTTGCGGCCCGAATGCCGGGCCGATGATCGCCTAGGTCCTCAGCATTGACGCCATCGAGCACAGTCGCCCCTGCCGCCGCGGCCGCGATCGGCGCCAGCAGCCGGTGCAGCTCCCACTTGCAGGCGTAGCAGCGCTGCTCAGGGTTACTGGCGTAGGCCGGATCCGTCAGCTCCGCCGTAGCGATCTCCCGGTGGGGGATCCGCAGCCAACGAGCCTGCTTCGCCGCCTCCGCCCGCAGGTGGGGGGCTAGGGCCGGCGACACACCGGTAATCGCCAAAGCTGCCTCGCCGCGTTGCTCCATGGCGAGGGCAGCCACCAGAGCGCTATCTACCCCACCGGAATAGGCCACCACCAACCGATCTAGGCACGCCAACTGCTGACGCAACGAAGCCAGCGCCAGCTCCAACGGCGGCGGCAACGGCTCCAACAGGGAAAACAACATCGCTACCAAACTCCTGCCCAGATCTTGGCAACCCCCACCCCAATGACGCCGGTAACATCGCCATATGAGCAGCACCCAGACGCCGCAACGGGGAACGGGCCGGGGCATCGGCATCCGTACGGCGGCCGGCAGCGATGAGCGCGCCCACGGCCAGCTGCACGTCTATGACGGCGATGGCAAGGGCAAAAGCCAGGCGGCCCTAGGGGTGGTTCTGCGCACCATCGGCCTGGGTATCTGCGAGCAAAAACGCACCCGGGTGCTGCTGCTGCGCTTTCTCAAGGGGCCCGGCCGGGCCTACGACGAAGACGCCGCCATCGAAGCCCTGCAACAGGGCTTCCCCCACCTGATCGATCAGGTGCGCACGGGCAGGGGCGACTTCTTCAGTGCCGAGGAAGCTACCCGTTTCGATCGGCAGGAAGCCCAGAGGGGCTGGGACATCGCCAAAGGGGCCATCGCCAGCGACCTCTATTCCGTCGTGGTGCTCGACGAGCTCAACCCGGTGCTCGATCTGGGCCTGCTGGACGTCGAAGATGTCGCCCGCACCCTGGCGGCCAAACCCGACGGCATGGAGGTGATCTGCACAGGCCGCGGAGCGCCCCGCCAGCTGGTGCAACTGGCCGACTTGCACTCGGAGATGCGAGCCCACCAGGGCCCCGGCGGCCTTGAGGGCGTCGAGATCTACACCGGAGACGGCAAAGGAAAATCCACCAGTGCCTTAGGGAAGGGGCTGCAGGCAATTGGCCGTGGCATCAGCCAGGACAAAAGTCACCGAGTGCTGATCCTGCAGTGGCTCAAAGGTGGCGCCGGCTATACCGAAGACGCCGCCATCGCCGCACTGCGCGAGAGTTATCCCCACCTGGTGGATCACCTACGCTCCGGGCGCGACGCAATTGTGTGGCGCGGCCAACAGCTACCGATCGACTACGTGGAAGCCGAGCGGGCCTGGGAGATCGCCCGCGCTGCCATCTCCAGCGGCCTCTACAAAACAGTGATTCTTGATGAAATCAACCCCACGGTTGATCTTGAGTTGTTGCCGGTAGAACCAATTGTGCAAACCCTGCTGCGCAAGCCCGCCGAAACGGAAGTCATCCTCACCGGCCGCTGCAAAAACAGACCCGCCTATTTCGACCTGGCCTCAGTGCACTCCGAGATGGTGTGCCACAAGCACTACGCCGAACGCGGCGTCGACCTCAAGCGGGGCGTGGATTATTGAGACTGGATTACTTACTAAAACCAGTCTTCAGTAGCGCATTACGGTTGGATCAACTTCCAGACTCCAGGCGTCAATGCCTCCATTGACGTTGATCCCCTCGATGTCGTGGCGTTTAAGGGAGATCAGAGCCTTGGCGCTGCGGCCCCCAAGCTTGCAATGAACATAGAGCTTCTTGCCTGCTACCAGCTGCCGAATGCGTTCCACTGCAGTGCCGTTCTCTATCTGATCGAGAGGAATTAGCTCGGCCCCGGGGATCACTGCAATCTCCGCCTCAGGCGGGTTGCGCACGTCGATCAGCACCAACCCGGAGGTGTCGCCATCGAGCAGCGTTTTGAGCTCGCCCACGCTGATGCTCTCTACAGCACCAGATTCTTCCTGCCCAGGAGCCGTACCGCCGACGCCGCAAAACTCCTGGTAGTCGATCAGCTTCTCGATCACAGGGCGTTCGGGGTTGGGCCGCAGCTTCAGCTCCCTGAACTTCATGGCAAGAGCATCGAACAGCAGCAGCCGGCCGCTGAGGGTGGTGCCGATGCCGGTGATGATCTTCACCGCCTCGGTGGCCTGGATCACACCGATGATTCCGGGCAACACCCCCACCACTCCGCCCTCGGCGCAGGAGGGCACCATGCCCGGCGGTGGTGGCTCAGGGAACAAGTCCCGGTAGTTGGGGCTGCCTGCATCCAGGTTGAACACCGTGGCTTGACCTTCAAAGCGGAAGATCGAGCCGTAGACATTTGGCTTACCCAGCAGTACGCAAGCGTCGTTCACCAAATAGCGGGTGGGGAAGTTGTCCGTGCCGTCGCAGACGATGTCGTACGGACGGATGATCTCTAGTGCGTTGTCGCTGGTGAGGGCCGTCTCATAGAGATCCACCTGGCAGTGGGGGTTGATCTCCAGGATGCGGGCCTTGGCCGATTCGATCTTGGGCTTGCCCACCCAGCTGGTGCCATGGATCACCTGGCGCTGCAGGTTGGAGTGGTCGACCACATCGAAATCGACGATGCCGAGCCGGCCCACGCCAGCGGCCGCTAGATAAAGGAGCAAGGGCGAGCCCAGCCCACCGGTGCCCACGCACAGAACAGAAGCAGCCTTGAGCCGCTTTTGCCCCTCCATACCCACCTCTGGCAGGATCAGGTGCCGGGCAAAGCGAGCCACCTCATCGGGGCTGAGCTGGACGCCGCTGGTGTCGGGAGGAAGCATGGCCTCTTGGATCAGGCCCCCATTCTCCATGGCAGGCGCAGGGGCGGAGCCGGAGCTTCCGGCAGCCACCAGGCAACCAACTCCCCACCAAGGTTTTGGGCCCCGAGGATCACCATCAAAGTGGATATCCCACAGAGACTGAGATCGGTGCTGGAAGGCACGGCCTCATTTGTGGGGTGGCTGTGGGCCGAACCCAGCAGCTCCAACCCCTGCCCCCTGCCCCACTTCTGGGCCTGCAGCTGCTCCCTTGGATCAATCGCGAAGCGGCGACATCGTTGCTGCGGCAGCGGCCAGACGTTGCAGCATGGCCAGACAAGGCACAGTTGCCAGGCCACATCAAAGCGCCTGCCTAATAAAAGAGCGCAGCCTTCCTCCGGCTCGGCGCTGGCAAGGATGCGGCGCAAAACGATGAGCAGGTGCAGATCTGCCCTGATTTGCTCTGGCTTTTCGGAGAACACGCAGATACCTTATGAAGCATTCAAAACAACCGCCCTCCCACCGGTCCATGAGCGATTCAACCACCGACTCAGTTGAGCAGGACACTGCCACTGAAGTGGAGACCGACGCCACCACCGGTGCGCCCGAGGTCAGCTTCAGTGAGCGTTACAGCGACATTCTCTCAAAAGTGAATGCCACCCTGGATAGGGTGGATTGGAGCCAAATGGGCCGGATTGGCAAAGCCACCGGCGTCATCGTGGCTGTGATCGTGGCCCAGATCCTGATCAAAGGAGTGCTCGACACCATTAATCTGCTGCCTGTGGTCCCGGGCCTGCTTGAGCTGTTGGGGCTGGTAGTAGTAGGCCAGTGGAGCTGGCACAATCTGACCACAAGTGAAAAGCGTGGTGCGGTGGTGGCCAAAGTCCAGAATCTGCGCAAGGAATACCTGGGCTAGAGCCACCCACTTGCTGGCTCAACCTTGGCCCAGTAGTTGATCGATGCTGGCCTGAGCCCGGAGCCCCCAGCTGCCTCCAAACAGGTTGGCGTGATTTAACAGGTGGTACAGGTTGTAAAGGTCGACTCGGCCCTTGGCCCCAGGCTCCAGCGGCCAGACATCTTTGTAGCCGCTAAAAAAAGCTTTCGGGAAACCGCCGAATAGCTGGGCCATCGCCAGGTCCACTTCCCGATCCCCCCAGAAACTGGCGGGATCGAAAATCGTGCCGCAACCATTGGTCAGTAGGCCCGCGTTGCCGCACCAGAGATCTCCGTGCAGCAGCACAGGTTCACGCTGATGGCAGCTCAGCCATGGCGGCACGAGCTCCAGCAGCTCCCGTGCTCCCCGCAGCGGCTCTCCCCGGCTAGCGGCCCAGGCCAGCTGGGGCGCCAAGCGGCACTCCGCAAAAAACACCCCCCAATCGGAGCGCCAGCCGTTGGGCTGGGGGGCTGATCCAATGAAGTTGTCTGCCGCAGCGCCGTAGCCCTGGGCTGGTGCCGAGCCGGCACTGCTGCGGTGCAGCTGGGCCAAGGCCTGGCCGCATTGAAACCATGCACTTTCAGCTGCGGCGCCAGGTGAGCCTGCCAACTGCAACCAGCTGAGCAGCAGCACGGCGCGATCGCCGGCCACTCCCCATGCCAGGGGTTCTGGAATCACCAGAGCGGCAGGCGCATGGTGGGCCAACTGCTGCAGGCCGTTCAGTTCCGCCTCAAACATGGCCAGGGCGGCGGCCGCATTGGTCTTGGCAAACACGCTGCGACCATCAGCCAACTCCAGCCGCCAGGCCTGGTGGATACAACCACCCCCCAGCGGCGCCTGGGCCACCACGGCGCAGCCGAGCTGCTGCTCTACCCAGGCCTGCATCGCGCGCCCGCGCACTTGGTTGCCAGCATGGCCCCATGGAGAAGCGCCTCGATGTGGTGGTGGTGGGCGCCGGCATCGCCGGCCTCACCGCCGCAGCCCTGCTGGCCCGGGAGGGCCTGACGGTGGAACTGCTGGAAGCCCACCAGCAGAGCGGCGGCTGCGCCGGCACCTTCCGCCGCGGCCCCTACACCTTTGATGTGGGCGCCACCCAGGTGGCAGGCCTGGAACCGGGCGGCAGCCACCAGCGCCTGCTGGCCCACTTCGGTCTGCCCCTACCGCAGGCCACCCCCCTGGATCCAGCCTGCGTGGTGGATCTGGCCGATGGCCGGCCGCCGGTGCGGATCTGGCGCGATCCAGCGCGCTGGAAGGCCGAGCGGGAGCAGCAGTTTCCCGGCAGCGGCCGCTTCTGGCAGCTCTGCGCCACCCTGCATGGTGCCAACTGGGCTTTTGCAAGCCGCGATCCGGTGCTGCCGCCGCGCAGCCTCTGGGACCTGGGCCAGCTGCTGCCGGCCCTGAGGCCCGCCAACCTGGCCAGTGGCCTACTCGCTGCCGCCAGCGTGGCTGATCTGCTCACGCTCACGGGCTGTGGCGGCGATCCACGCCTGCGCCGCTTTCTGGATCTGCAGCTACGCCTGTACTCCCAGGAGCCAGCAGAGGGCACCGCCGCCCTCTATGGCGCCACCGTGCTGGCCATGGGCCAGGCACCGCTTGGGCTCTGGCACCTGCAGGGCTCCATGCAGGTGCTCAGCCAGCAGCTGGAGCAGGCCCTGGCTGCCGGCGGCGGCCAGCTGCGACTGCGCCACCGGGTGAGCGGCCTGGAGCGCAGCAACGAGCCTGGAGGCGGGGCGGGCTGGCGGGTACGGGGCGAGCGCTTCGAACGGCAGGCCGCCGATGTGGTGTTGGCGCTGCCGGTGCAGAGCCTGCCCGATCTGCTGGGCGAGCAACTACCGGCGGGGTACCGGCAACGGCTGGCCCAACTTCCCGATCCATCTGGGGCATTGGTGTTCTACGGCGCAGTGGAGCGAGCCCTGCTGCCTGCCAAGTGCCCCGCCCACATACAACTCGATTGGGCCGATCCGGGCACCTTGTTTGTGTCGGTGAGCCACGAGGGCGACGGCCGGGCGCCGGCGGGCCTGGCCACGGTGATCGCCAGCGTGTTCACAGCAGCGAAGCCCTGGTTTGGCCTCGAAGCCAGCGCCTACGACCAAGCCAAGGCAGAAGCGCTGGCCGCCATGCAGCGGGGGTTGGAGTCGCTGCTGGGCATCAGCTCAGAACAGTGGCGCCACGCTGAGCTGGCCACACCCCGGGGTTTTGAGCGCTGGACCGGGCGGCCCTTTGGCTTTGTGGGCGGCCTGGGACAGCACCCCAGCCGCTTCGGGCCCTTCGGCCTGGCGAGCCGCACCCCCCTACCGGGCCTGTGGCTGTGCGGCGATTCGATCCACCCCGGCGAGGGCACCGCCGCCGTGGGCCTCTCAGCCCTGATGGCCTGCCGGCAGCTGCTGGCAGAGCGGGGCCAAACCCTGAGCCTCAGCGACCTGAACACTTAGCCGTGTCAGGGGGATCAGAGAAATTGCGGCCGCAACTCCTGGCTGCGATCGAGCTCTTGGCGCAAGCCCTGCCAATCCCCATGGCTCACCTGCTGTTCGAGGGCTTCCAAATGCTGCCGGTAGGCCGCCAGCGCCGGCAGCAACGCTGCGCGGTTGCAGCGGGCCATCAAGGTGCCCAGCTCCGGATTGCCGCCACCCACCCGGCTGGTGTCGGCAAAGCCGCTCGAAGCCAGGGCCCGCACCAGGGCGGGTAGATCTTCGACGCCCGCAGCGCCAGCCCGATCAGCCGTCTGCAACAGCGCGGCACCGATCAACACCGGCAGATGGGAGATCAGCGCCACCGCTTGATCGTGCTCGGCGGCGCCGCAACTAAGCCAGTGGGCCCCTACCGCCTCGGCCAGGGACTGCACCATCGCCAGACAAGCCGGATCGGTGCGTGGCTCGGGAGTAAGGACCCAAGGCCTACCGGCGAAAAGCCCGGCCACGCCAGCCTCCACACCCGCCTCAGCCGTGCCGGCCATCGGATGACTGGCGACAAAACGGGGATGCAGGCCCTGCCAGAGCTCCAGCACCGGCGCCTTCACCGAACCCACATCGGTGATCACCGCCTGGGGCGGCAAGGCCGCCAGCAACTCCTGCGGCGGCTCCAGCAGCCGGTCTAGGGGCAGGGCCAGCACCACCAGGCTGCAGCCGGCCAGCACGGCGGGGTTGGTATCCACTTTTGTGGCTAGAAGCCGCTGCCGAGCTCGCTCGGCGGTGGCCTCACGGTGCACTAGAGCGCGCACCTCCACGCCTTGGTGCTGCAAATCCAGGGCCAAGGAGCCACCAATCAACCCCAATCCCACAATCCCCACGGGCCCCTGCCGCCAGTGGTTGGCAGTGCTGTTAGCGAGCGCCTGGGTGCTGGGCTGGGAATCGGTAATCATCGGGGCGCCGGAGCCATTGGGCCAGCTTCCTACGCTTTTGTTCCGTTGGCTGGCTGGCAATGCTCGAAGCCCACGCCCATCAGCAACTCAAAGACCTGCTACGCCTAGAGGGCAGCGCCCCCTGGCCCCACCACCTCAGCCTCAGCCGACTGGTGGCCCGCAGCCTGCGCCGCGGCGACCACACCCTGGTGCGGTTGGCGCCAGGCAGTGACCCCAGCTGGTGGATCAGCCTGCTGGTGCCCCTGGCTCTGAGCGAATGCCCCCTGGCCCTGGTGGTGGGCGAAGCACAGCGCCAACGGCTGCTGCGGATAGAACTACCAAGGCTGTCAAAGGCCAAGCCGAGCATTGCCCTGCCATGTTTCGAGGGCAACCTTCCACCAAAAGACGCCCGCGTCTGGCTGCTTAACCATCAGCAGTTGGTGGCTGCCTGGCAACAGGGGTTACTGGGGGAGCGCCAACTGGTGATCCCGGAGGCTGAACAACTCGACACTTTGCTGCGCCAAGCCCTGGAGGTGGTGGTCACACCCCAGCACTGGGATCAACTGCGGCGGGCCCAGCCCGCGGCCGAGTCCAGCCTGCTGAGCCTGCACCAACGGCTCAATCGCCGGGTGCTCAGCGCCCCCCGCCGTCCCAACCAGCTGGTGGCCCTCGCCCCAGAAGACGAAGCACCCCTGCGTCATCTACTGCAGCTGTTGAGCCCGCTGCCTGTGCCATGGCCTGCCTGGCTGGCCGCCAAAGGCGAGGGCTGGACAAGCTGGGGGCAACTCAATCCCCAACTGCTGCAGTGGGAACTGCACCGCCACCCCCTAGAGCCCCTGGCGGTTCTGCGCGGCTTGTTCGATCAGCGGGGTGCGGTGTTGCTGGGCCAGCTGCTGCCTGGGAGTGAATTGGGGCTGCGTCCGGCAGTGAGCCTGAATCTCGGCGATCCACCCCTTGCTGACCCCCTGCCCCTTTATGCACCGCTGCGCCAACCGCTGCCAAACAGCCCCCAGTACGGCCAGCACCTGCTCGACCAAAGCCGTCGCCTGGTACTCGGCCAAGCAGGGCTCACAATCGTGCTGATCGATGACGTTGCCCTACGACTTGGCCTGGCCAGTGGATTGGCGGCGGAATTCGGCAGTCGAGTTGTGCACGAAAGCACCGCACCGGAGGTAAACGGGGTGATCTGTGCCGGCTGGAGCTGGTGGCTTGAGCAGCAGAGCAGGCTGCAGCTGCCCAGCCAAATCGTTATCGCCCTGCTGCCGATCGCCAGCCTTGAGGATCCACTCACAGCGGCTCGGGTAATGGCTTTGCGCCAGGACGGGCGCGATTGGTTCCGTGAGGGCCTTCTGCCTGATGCCCTCAACCGTTTGCAGCTCGGCGTTGCAGGGCTAAGGCGCCAGGGAGCTGGCCGGCTGGCTGTACTGGATGGGCGGCTGCGGGGCCGGAGCTGGGGTCGCCAGGTGCTGGCCGCCCTAGAACCGTGGGTCAATCTCACCCGCCTACTGCCTCACTAAGGTGAAAGCCCAAGCGAAACGCAAGAGCAGTAGAGGCCATGGGGGAAGCCAAGCGACGCAGCATTCAGGGCCTGCCACCCAAACTGATCAAGCCGAAACAGCCCAAAGAAGCTGACAACTCACCACGCATCTATTCCTGGCTGCCCCTGACGCGTAACCAGGCCGATCGCTTCGTCACCCTCTCCACCAAAGGTGCCTGGATAGGCATCGCCGCCTTGGTGTTGTTCTGGCTGACGGTGCGCTTTATCGGTCCCACCGCCGGCTGGTGGTCATTAGCTGACGGCTAACCCGCCAAATCCTGAAGAAAAGATTAGAATTTATTCCAATCAGCCGGGCCGTCGTGTTTCCACGCTTAGCCGAGCAATACCGATCTGTAGTGCACGATTTGGTGATGAGCCTGCAAGCTCTTGCCAAAAGCCTTCAGGACCGTGGAATCGCGGCCACTTGTTACGTCTGCGGTGATGGCCGCGATGGGCATGGGGCCTCCTTCGTTGCCAATCTCGACGCCAATCACATGGTCCGATTTTTGGTATCTGATTTTGGCATCAGCTGGGTCGAATCCCGCGATGGCCGCGAATTGGTGAAGCTGGAGGGCGCTGAAGCAATTCAGGAACTGCAGCGGGTCGCCCAGGTGCTCCAAAACCCCATGGCGGCCAAAGGTTCGCAGCCTCGCGCCCTAACCACGCCGCTCAGCTAGCCACTGAAAGCTCTTCGAGACCATCGCCAGCTTCAGCAAGCCCTGATGCAGCAACAGCCGCCTTGGCAGCCGCTGCTAATGGCTTCATGGAATTGGCGGTTACCTCAGAGCCCTCCTTGAGCTTTTGCCGAGTGAGTTGCTCAATCACCTCAGCCTGGGCTGGGTTGTGCTCCAGCCAGGTGATCGTGTTATCCCGGCCCTGACCAATGTTGTCACCCTCATAGCTGTACCAGGCACCTTTGCGGACCACCACACCGGTCTCCTCGGCCAGGTCGAGCAAACAGCCCAGGGTGCTGATGCCACGGCCAAACAAGATGTCGAATTCAGCGATCCGGAAGGGCGGGGCGACTTTGTTTTTAGCCACCTTCACCTTGGCGCGGATGCCGTACTCCTCGGTGCCCCGCTTGAGGGTCTGAATCCGGCGAATGTCTAAGCGCACCGATGCATAAAACTTGAGGGCGTTACCACCGGTGGTGGTTTCCGGATTGCCGTAGGTGACACCGATCTTCTGGCGCAGCTGGTTGAGGAAGATCACGGTGCAGCCGGATTTACCGATGTTGCCGGTGATCTTGCGCATGGCCTGGCTCATCAGGCGAGCCTGGGCACCCACAGCCAGGTCCCCCATTTCGCCTTCAATTTCAGCGCGGGGGGTCAAGGCCGCCACCGAGTCGATCACCACGATGTCCACGGCGGCTGAACGCACCAGCTGGTCGACAATCTCCAGGGCCATCTCACCGGTATCCGGTTGGGAGACCAGCAGATTTTCAATGTCAACGCCTAAGGCCGCTGCATAGACGGGGTCAAGGGCATGCTCCGCATCCACAAAAGCGGCCACACCACCTCGCTTCTGCACCTCGGCAATGGCATGCAGCGTGAGGGTGGTCTTACCGGAACTCTCCGGCCCATAGACCTCCACTACGCGGCCCTTGGGATAGCCCCCACCCAGGGCCAGATCCAGGGTGAGGGCCCCGGTGCCGATGGTTTCCACCCGCATGCGGGACGCATCCCCCAGGCGCATGATCGAACCCTTGCCGAAATTGCGCTCGATCTGATTCAAGACAAGCCCCAAGGCCTTGTCGCGCTCGGCCGCTGCCCGACTATCGGCAGTGGAACTATTAGCTGAAGAGGCAGAAGCCAAAGAATTAGTAGCTGAAGAGGTGGTAGCAGCAGAAGTGGCAGAAACCGAAGCAGAAGCAGAACTGGCTGAGGCGCGGGAAGCAGGGGGCACGGAAGATCTGGAGGAGGAGTTAGGGGTAGCGGGCATAACAGCAATCAGATGCGAAGGAACAGGCCGCGAAGACGAAAAGCAGGGCGGGAGCGAGCCGTAAATCGGCATGACCCGCAGGTACGGCCTCCAGGCAAACCCGAAGATGGCCATCCTGCGACCTCTGAGCAACAAGTGCCACCAAAGTGAGCCGGCGTATCAATTGCTTATAGTACGAGCGTACTCTAGCTCACTGGGGCCAGTGCGCCAGGGGGGCCGCAAACAGCTCCGGCGTCAGCCAACCGATGTCATCAGGCAATGCCTCAGCGTCCTGGGGACCCAAATACCCCCAACTCGCCAGAAAACAACGCACCGATGCCAAATGGGAATCAGCCCGCACCGTTTCCAGCGTTGGGCGTCGGTCTTCTACAAACCAGACGGGGCGACCCTGTTCCAGCAGTTGGTGCAGCACCTCGGGCTTGCTTCCCTGCTCGTGGCCGTAAAGTGCAGAAGGCTCTAGGGCTGATGCCGCCAACAACCTGGCCGCAAAGGCGGCGCCCTTGGTGGTGAGCACCACCCAGTTGGCCCCTTCCTGCCCCAAGCGCTGTAGCCGCTCCTTCACCCCCGGATAAAGCCGGTGGCGGGCAAGCCAGGCAGCAGGCGCTTCAGCGATGGCGGCATTGCGGACCAGCTCTAGCTGGCGCTGCAGCCGCTCCGGCTGCCACCCCCAACGGGCCAGTGCGGCAGGCAAGGCCCCGTCGTAATCGGCCAGCAAATCCTCCAGATTGAGATCCGGGCGGCCCAGCTCCGCTGCCATCAGCACCATCTCCCAACCCTTGTGAATCAGGGGCCGCAAGCGGGCGAAGCCTGCCGGGGCCTGCTCGGGGAGCACCAGCTCTGGAGCCAGCTGCAGGGCCGCCGCCCGGGCCGACCACCAGTATTCGGGCATGCCATCCATCAACACCCCGTCGAAATCAAAGACGATCAGGGGGCCAGATCTAGCCCAAAAGCCAGTCGCAGCAGGGGGAGCGAAAGACATGGATCAAAACTGGGTCGCTAGGATTCGAACCTAGGAATGGCGGTACCAAAAACCGCTGCCTTACCGCTTGGCGACGACCCAATGGCGCTCTGAAAGAGCTTGAACCAAACCTAACGGATGGGCTCAACCGGAATTTCCGGGTCCCAAGATAGTTACCCATAGCGCCCGGTCCTTCGTCAACCGCCGCAGCCACCGGCTCCTAGCTCAGACAGGAAATAGCCGCAGTCGCTGCTCCACTCCGCGGCCAAACACAGCGGTGCGTAGCCGGTAGCGATCAGCCAATTCCGCCTGCATCAGTCGCACCCTCTCGCTGCGGGGCAGCAGCTCTACGGGCTGGCCGTGGGGCAACACCACCTGTTCAACCGCCAGCCGGCACTCCTCCAGCCCGGCGAGGGCGTCATCGGCCTTGGCGCTGGAGGCCGCCACTGCGGCTGGATCACTTAGCGCGTGGTCTTGGCGGTGGCGCTGCAGCAGCCGCTCCAGGGCACGCTGCAGCTGGGGCGGAGCAGCCGACTTCAAGACCAAAATCGGCAAGCCCAAGTCCTGGGCCTGCCGGCGCACCTGGGGATCACGGCCGAGCTGTTGCCGCAGGCTGAGCACCGCGTCGGCCAGCTCGACACTGCTCACCACCTCCACGGGCAACTGGCGGGCCCTCACCAACTCCTCCAGAGGGGCCCGGCTAAGGCCGGCCCCATACACCCGCAACATCGGCGCGGGGCTTTCAGCCGCTGAGCGATCCGACTCCACGGTGTCCTCCTCCAACACGGGAAAGGGGGCGGCTGCCAGCCTTGGGCGCACCTGTGACCGCGGCGGCACCGCCTCGCGAGAGGCTGGCACTGGAGCTGGGCTTGGAGCAAGGACAGGAGCTAGCTCCCGAATCTCGGGGCGCCCCCCCTGGCCCCGCAACAGCATGTCAACCGTGCGGGCCACATCCCTATGCAAGTGCCAACGATGGCGGCTGTGCATCTCCACCGCCATGGCGAAAGTGGGCTCGGCAGCCCTCTCCAACACGGTTTTCTGCGTGCGGCGGCGACGGGCCTCCTCATCGCCGAGTGTCACCGCCTGAATGCCGCCCACCAGATCAGAAAGGGTGGGATTCTTAATCAGATTTTCGAGGGCGTTGCCGTGGGCCGTGGCCACGAGCATCACGCCCCGTTCAGCAATGGTGCGTGCCGCCTGGGCCTCCAGCTCGGTGCCGATTTCATCGATAACGATGACCTCCGGCATGTGGTTTTCCACCGCCTCGATCATCACCTGGTGCTGTAGCTCAGGCCTGGCCACCTGCATGCGCCGGGCGCCGCCGATGGCGGGATGGGGAATGTCGCCATCCCCGGCGATTTCATTGCTGGTGTCAATCACCACCACCCGCTTGCCCAGGTCGTCGGCCAGCACCCGGGCGATCTCTCGCAGGGCCGTGGTCTTGCCCACACCAGGGCGCCCCATCAACAGCAGCGACTCGCCGGCGTCGAGCAGGTCGCGAACCATGGCCACCGTGCCAAACACGGCTCTGCCCACCCGGCAGGTGAGTCCCACGATCGTGCCGCTGCGATTGCGGATCGCACTGATGCGATGCAAGGTGCGCTCAATACCGGCGCGGTTATCGCCGCCGAAGTAGCCGATTCGCTCCACCACTGCAGCCAAGTCGGCGCGCTCCAGGGGCTGATTGCCCAGGGCACGCACCTGGCCCGGGTAGCGAGCCTCGGGCACCCGGCCCAGGTCGAGCACAACCTCCAGCAACTGCTCCCGTGACTCGGCGGTCGCCAGGGCCGCCTGAACTACTGCAGGCAGCAGGGCCAGCAGGCGATCAAGGTCGTCGGTGACCCGCTGGGAGGCCATTGAGGCAGGGCTGGACACCGAATCGCAAGGCACTAAACACGTTCTAGCCAGGGATCAACCAGTTCCCGCGCCAACCCCAGGGCCCGGGGCCAGAGCTCGGCATCAGTTAGCAGGGATCGCCTGCGACCTTGGGCCTCCAGTAGCAGGGGTTGCAACAGCCGGCGGGCCACGCCACCAAAGGCGACGCCAGCGATGTGATGCTTCAGGGGGTATCCAGCCAACTGCGGAAGGGTATGGGAGTTAGTGCCTCCCGCCAACTGCACAGGGCCGGGGGGGGTCTGGGGAAGCAAGGCCGCAACCAACTTGACGGCGGCACGGGCCGTGCCCGCACCCAGATCACCACTCATGGGCCGGCCATCAAGCTGCCAGAGAGGACGAAAGCCCGCGGCGCGCAGCAGGGTGAAGCGCAGCCACAGCTCCGCCCCCAGCGCAGCTGGCGACTGCGCCGTGCCCTCCAGGCCCGCACTAACTGCCAGTCGCCGCAGCTGCACGCCACTAGCACGCAGCTGGCCAACCCGCTCTGCAAAGGCCGCGCCGCGACCGGGGTGGGTGTGGAGTTCCACCGCATCTGGGCGCAACTGGGCAAGCAGGGGGGACACATCCGCCCCTGCAAGCACCTGACTCCGCTCCTCAATCAGTCCGTGGGGGCAGGCAGGCAGGCAGCGGCCACAGCCGTAGCAGCGCTCCGCCAACACTCCTGGAGCGCCAGTAGCAGCAAGCCCGATGGCCAAGGCCGGACAAACCCGCTCACAGGGGCGGGGGCAGGCCGGCGGGCAGCAAGCGGGGTCGAACCAAGCCTTGCGGAAATGGGGATCGTCACCATCGCTGAGGCTCAACATCAACCAGGGGCGGCTGGCTCCACGAGCTTCGGCCCAATCAATCCCGCGGCGGATCGCGGCCACCACAGCCGCATCAACCGCGCCATCTATGCAGTGCACCCCGGCCAGGGAAAAAATGCCGCAGAGATCTTCGATCGCGGCCAGATCTTGGTTGCTAGCCCCACAGATCAACTTGACCCAGCGACCAGAGCCGAGAGCCTCCTCAGGCGTCAAGCAGCTGCTCAAGTGGCTGCCAGCGCAGTTCGCGGGAACCGCCCATCTCGACTACGAGCTTGAGACGAGGTTCACGCCGGCAGAGAGCAATCAGGGAGCCCAATTCAGCCTGAGATAGGACCTGCCCCTCCAACAACCAAAGCAGGATCGGCTGCGTGCCCTCGAGCAGAGCCCCCAATTGGGGCATCACCCGCTGAACCTCGCCCACTGCTGCGCCCCTGCCCACGCTCTGGTGACCCAGGTGGGGCGGACGCACACCATGAAGCTGCAAAAGGAAGGCCTCAGGATCACCAAGTCCCCGCGCCGAGGTGAGCTGGGCGCGATAACCAACAGCCCGCATCCGGCGCATCAAGCGAGTCTCTGCGCCACCCTCAAGTGGTGCAAATAGGGCCAGAGCACCAGCGCACTCAAGGTCCTGGCGGAAACCGCGACCGGAGAGCAGCAGGGGCATTACGGGTAAT